>ERZ780218.8-NODE-8-length-236810-cov-18.010462_pt1 | contig 236810 bp, 184 predicted proteins | sample MGYA00510975_ERZ780218 | MGnify/ENA primary metagenome ERZ780218 (study PRJEB29588, sample SAMEA2152063) | human gut metagenome | biome: human gut; feature: human-associated habitat; material: faeces | place: Denmark | collected 2008/2010 ... | reverse complement strand
TGATAAAAGGAAATTAGTGATAGTATGACAGTTGTTTTTCAAAATAATCCTATAATGCAATAAAGCAGGCCGATGAGGGCTATGCAAAATTTATTTCAGAGAAATTTAAACAGGCTCTACAATTTTATTCAAAAAACAATATGAGTCATAAGCAATACCGGCAGGACACATATCGATATTATTCCGACAGCAACTTCAAGCCGACAACACAGGCCGCCCAGGAGGAAGTCGCAGAATTACATGAATCCATACGATAATACGAACCCAAATCTAAATTTTCGACCAAATAAGTTCCCATCTCCTTCAACTGATTTTCCGTCATTTGAGAAAAAGTTTCCGAAGAGACTGAAATATCGTACGAAATAATTTTCATATCCTTATCGAAATAAATCATATACAAGGGAGCATACTTTTCCAGCCAGTCCTCGGTAGGGAACCAATTATTTTCTTGACAGTATGCCTTTAATACAGACCGCACTTTTTCGCGTATTGTCCGGTAATCCACCTTTTCCACACAAGCACCGCATGGACCGACCAATTCCGGAGAATCAGGCACTATCAGCCGCATTCGGCCGGATATTTCTTTTTTTACTTTAAAATACTGCAACGACGTTATTTCTTGAGCGAATGCCACACCCAAACCCAAAATAACATACGATACTAATAGACATACTATTTTTTTCATAAGTCACAACTTTTCATTCACATACAAAAAAAGTTCTGTAGGCATGGATTTCGTATCTTCCGCCGGAAAATACCATCACAAAATTGGCATAAATAATATCTTAAAAGAAAATCCGACTTCAGACCAAGTAAAAGAACTTTTTTTGTCTTCCGCTATACAGAAATAAGGATGAAGATCCAGCTCTTCCATAAAATATTCACCTATATCTTTCAATTGTTTTTCTGATATTTCTGTAAAAACGTCCGAATTAACAGATATTTTATATGAAAAAATTTTCATTTCTCTATCAAAATAGAATGTATAACTAAGATTATATTTTTCCAACCATTCCTTTTTAGGGAACCAGTTCCGACTTTTGCAATACATTTCAAGTAAATTCTTAACTCTCATTCGATAAAGACGATATCCTCGATTATTTTCTGGAGTCGAATCATAATTTCCAATAGGACCTACACGTTTTGGTGAAGAAAAAGGTTCTAAAACCACCTTACCACTATTCAACACGCTAACAACCTGAAAATAAGCAAAATCAGAAGTTTTCTGTGCCAGAAGTTCTCCTGTTAAACTTAAACAAGCAACTATGGATAATAATATTTTTTTCATTGTAAATATTTTATTAAAAAACAATATAAGTCATAAGTAATATCGGTAATATCGGTAATATCGAAAATTCTATATCCCCTTTGTATTCCGGATTGGACCAATCAGACAATAACTCAAAATATACTTGTAGATCTTTTTCCGTCAATTCTTTTTTAGCTCCTAACAATTCAATAAAATCCTCATATCCAGAGGCAAAAGGATCCGACAACCCCCAATTCCCTCTAAAAGGCCTAAACCCCAATCGTTCAGAAACTATATCCTGTATAACCTTCGCCTCAAATTCAAAATTCTTGATATCATTCGTCATTTTACTTCCATACATGACCTTTTGAGCTGCATGAACCAATTCTTCATTCGTATTATAGTCTATGATATCAGTTACTGTCCGAAAAGAAATCGTATTCGTTTTCCCATCATATCGAGCCGGAGTCCCTATAAGTGGATCCACTTGAAATGTGATCTTTGTAACCCGCGTAGCCAATATTCCGTACAAATCGCTATAAAGAGGAGTCGTCGCGAAATAATCCACTGCCGATATCAAAGTTCCTTTATATTCCTCCATGATTCCATCGCCGATCTTACAAGCACGGCCAAAACGTTCCTCTGGTGTTTTCCCGAATGGACTTGTCCCTGTCGTTCCGCCTCCACCCCAACTTTGTTGATTATATACATAAATCTCATCGATTGTCGTATTGGCGGGATGGTCGATATGGTCGATCATCTCGAAATCATGCGTACTGTAATATTCGTTCCAGCAATGAGTCCCGGACGAACTGGCGACTTGCCCCTGAAATTCGACTTCGACCGTATAATCGACACAATAGGTCACCAAAACACCGGAACGGGTCTGCAACGCATCTTCCGATACGGAAACCAAAGGGTCCTCATCAAGCTCGTGGAAATGATATTTCGAACTACTTGTTTCAGGATACATCTTCTGAGTGAAATAATCAAACCCCCATTCCCAGTCCATCCCCGAATTACCAGCCATTTCTTTCGTCAGCACCACATTCGAGACGACATTGTCATGAGCCAAAAATATCCACAATGCCGGAATCTTATTCTCATGACGAGATTTGACCGGCAACACGACAAGCGCCTCCTCCGAATCGATCGGTATGATTTTAGATTCATTCCAAACCGGATAACCATAGTTGTCCACAAAAGAAGCACTGAAACCTTTTTCCTCGTCCAATTGCCGTAGACCGGCAGTAATCTCGATAACGGCCAATTCACTTCCGGCATACTCAAAAAAGGCATCGTTCATTTCAGTTCTTAGCGTTCTTCCCACTTCATCATCCTCCCAACAACACCGACAATAGGAACAAGCTATATAGGTAAAACTTCCTATCAGTCATAATAATTATATTTCAGGTTAATACAAGGTTAACAAACTCTTATCTCCACTATCGGGACAGACAAGACTTAAGTGAGAGGTTTCATTATCATCCCCAAATTGCGACCCAACAATCCGAAATGACAACGCGGCACGCATTCGGCTCAGACTTCCAATCAGGTTAATGCCCAAATCAGCCGGTACTTCCATATTGGCTTTGGCTTTAAAATTACGAATTAGTTTCTTGTTTCAGTCGTCGATTTCGAAACAAATATAGTCCGAACAATGACTATGCAATCCGAACCAAGACATTCCCTGCTAGACGATCTCTCCTCCTGCTTCGGCAATCTTTTTGAGTAAGATGCGGAGAAACCGCCGGATTATCTGCATTCGGCTCCGATCAAATTACACCAGCATCCGGCCACGGTTATCCAGTATATAATTTTATCACACTTGCCGACACAAAAAAACTTCGAACCTATTCCATTTATCCCAAATATATGTACCTTTGCCTGCTGTTATATAATAAGGTATATAAAAAACAGAAGACGATGTGCGATAAGAAGGAAAAGCAACTCGAATTGGACAAACGCTATCTCAGGATGGCGACCGTATGGGCGGAAAATTCGTATTGCAAGAGACGCCAGGTTGGGGCACTGATAGTAAAAGACCAAATGATTATTTCTGACGGATATAACGGTACGCCATCCGGTTTCGAGAATGTTTGTGAAGATGAACACAATGTCACCAAACCTTACGTTCTGCATGCGGAAGCCAATGCCATTACGAAAGTGGCCGCTTCGTCCAACAGCAGCAAAGGTGCAACGATCTACGTCACCTCCGCCCCTTGCATCGAATGTGCCAAGCTCATCATCCAGTCTGGGATCAAGCGGGTGGTATACTCTGAAAAATATAGGGTGGAAGATGGTTGCAACCTATTACGTCGCGCCGGTGTTATTATAGATTATATAGAAATAAACGACTAAAGATACGTTTTATGGACAAGAATAAAAGGCTGGCCGTATGGTTGCCTGTGATTATAGCATTAAGTATTGCTCTCGGGATATTTGTAGGGAATCATTACCTCAGACTGACACAAGGAAAGAGGCATATTTATTCCAGTGGAAATAAAATCAATGCCATCCTCGACATTATCGACGAACAGTATGTCGATACAGTCGATATGAAACAATTAGTGGAAGATGCCATTCCTAAGGTCTTCAGCGAACTGGACCCGCATTCCGTGTATATACCGGCAAAGGACGCCCAACGGGCAAATGAAGACCTGGAAGGATCGTTCAGCGGCATCGGGGTTTCATTCAATATGCAGACCGATACCATCCTGGTTATCAACGTCATTCCGGGGGGACCTTCAGAGAAGGCCGGCTTGAAGCCCTTCGACCGTATCATCACGATCAACGACTCCCTGTATGCCGGCAACAAAAGTGACCAGGAAGTCATCATGAAGACTCTGCGTGGTGCGAAGAACAGTACGGTCAAGTTAGGCATAAAACGTAAAAACGAACCGGAACTGTTGTATTTCGACGTGACGCGCGGCGATGTCCCCGTCAGTTCGGTCGACGTGTCTTACGAGGTAAGCAAAGGAATCGGCTACATCAAGGTAAGCAAATTCGGCCGTACCACTTATAATGAATTTATCACGGCAATCGCCAAGCTGAAACAGGCAGGCTGTACCTCATTCGTGATCGACCTTCGCGGTAACACGGGCGGTTATATGGATGCCGCCATCAATATGGTAAACGAATTCATGCCGGAAGGCCGCCTGATCGTATACACGGAAGGAAAAGCATTCCCGCGCAACGATGTCTATACGAACGGCACAGGTACTTGCCAGGATGCTCCGATTGTAGTCTTGACAGACGAGTTCTCGGCTTCCGCCAGTGAAATCTTCTCCGGAGCTATCCAAGACAATGACCGCGGGCTGATTATCGGCCGCCGTACTTTCGGAAAAGGCTTGGTCCAGTCGCCGATCCAGTTAAGCGACGGTTCGGAAATCCGCCTGACGATCGCACGCTATTACACGCCGTCTGGACGTTGTATCCAGAAAAAGTACGAACTGGGTAAAGACAGCGAATACGAACAGGACATCTACCAACGTTTCATGCACGGTGAATTTGATTCTGCCGACAGCATCAAGCTGAACAACAGCGAAAAATACGAAACCGTGATGGGACGCCCCGTTTACGGCGGCGGCGGTATCATGCCGGATATCTTCATCCCGCGTGACACAAGCGGTGTGACTTCCTATTTCTCCAACGTAGTCAATTCCGGAATGCTGAACCTATATGCACTCGAATACTCGGATCGCAATTACGACAAGTTAGCTTCTTTCAAGACCTATCAGGACTTACACAAATACCTGCAACAACAACCGCTGCTTTCCGATTTCACCAATTATGCCGCAGCAAAAGGGATCAAGAAACGTCCGCACCTGATCAACATATCAGGCAAACTGATCGAGAAACAGATCCAGGCCTACATCGTCCGTAACTTCTTCGACGAAGCCGGCTTCTATCCAATATTCCAGAACGATGACATCACGCTGAAACGCGCCGTCAAAGTCCTGAACGAAGGCAAATCATTCCCGGTACTGGAGAACAAAAACAATACGCCCAATGGAATTGCGCAAAGCCAAACAAACGTTTCGAGAGGATATGGCTTCCTTAAAGAGATCATATACGAAGACTACATTGCTGGATCTCTCTGCTAAGATAATGGACCAGTTGGAAGAGACAGACCTCTTCCAGCAAGCTTCGTGCATTGCACTATACCATGCCATCCCCGGCGAAGTGCAGACTGCCGGACTGATCGAAAAATGGTACCGGAAAAAGAGATTATTGCTCCCTCTTATAAAAGGGAATGATCTTCAATTGCTCTTGTATGCAGGAAAAGAATCACTCAAAACGGGTGTTTTCGGGATATTGGAACCAAGCGAAGATTGTGAAGCCGTACCGGAAAGCGAAATAGACCTGATCATTGTTCCGGGTGTCGCCTTCGACCGCCAGCATAACCGCCTCGGACGGGGAAAAGGATTTTATGACCGACTGCTTTCGACACTGGATGTTCCTAAAATCGGAATCTGCTATGACTTCCAGTTAAAGGATCAGATTCCGGCCGAGCCGTTCGACCGGAAAATGGACTTGATCATAACTGAAAAAGAAATATTGTGATTCAGATCTTATCCGTTTGCAACAGCTCCATAACCTTAGCATCCGCCTTGGCTCTTATCTCCGGTGTGATGCTATCCTTCACGATTTTCAGGACAAGTCCCATCACGGCTACATCGTCAGTAAAGCCGATCACCGGAAGAAGACCTTCCGGTATCAGGTCGAACGGCAGAATAAAATAGCCTAAAGCTCCTATGATATAAGCCTTATGTTGTAACGGAACATCTTTATCGTGCAGCAGATAATAAAGCTGGAAGACAGGGCGTATCACCGTCGCACCGACTTTCTTTGCAACCCGTTGTACTTTTTGCCAGAATTTATTTTCAGAATAGTATGTACCATACTTTTCCACTTCATAAACCTCTTCAAACGAAACTTCTTCTATCTTTTTTGCATCCATAATGATTCAACTCTTTTATCTGATAACTATATCTTGTATAACTTCCGAACCGGCATAATCGTTCAGGCTCTTCACCAGACGTTCCCGGCACAGCACCAATTCACTTCTCAAGACGGAAGAAGTGAGGGATACATACAGCACTTTGTCTTTTACATATATATTACGAGTGTACTGAGCGACCATCGGCCCCAGTATCTCGCCCCAAGCCCGTATGACACGGATTTCCAGTATCTTCCCCCTCAACTCAGCATTATCCTCGAAAAACTCCCGGATCGCATCGCCCAACGTCTGTGCATTCCGGTGCATCATTCCGCATCCTCCATCGGTTGCACTTCACCCTGTTCGACCCTGAACAGAGCGTAGCCGTGATTGATCGATTGCAGGATGGCGTCCAAATATTTCCGGTTCGTATCAGTAATGAAAATCTGCCCGAACTGGTCGCCGCTCACCAGCTTGACGATCTGCTCCACCCGGTCGGCATCCAGCTTGTCGAAAATATCGTCCAACAGAAGGATCGGACGCGCTTGCCCCCTGCAGGAAAGAAACACATACTGAGCCAACTTGAGGGCAATCAGATACGTCTTGTTCTGACCTTGCGAACCGACACGGCGGATCAGGTGGCCGTTCAACGTCATCTCCAGTTCATCCTTGTGAATACCGGTCGAGGTATAACCGAGTATGCGGTCACGTTCCCGATTGGCAGCCAGCATATCCGCCAGGCTCCCCTTCTCCAGCTGGGAGATATACCGCAAACCGACCTGTTCGGTCGAACGGCAGATCGTCTGGTAATATTCGTTGAAGATCGGGATAAAATCATTCACCAACATCTGCCGCTTCTCGTACACCATCCGGCCGTACATGTCCAGCTGCATTTCCAGCACTTCATAAAGGGAAGCGTCGGTACACTGGTCCTTCAACAGCGAATTCCGCTGAAGCAAGGCTTTATTATATTGTATCAACGCATGCAGATAAGGCTTGTCCTGCTGCGAAATAATCACATCAAGAAAGCGGCGACGTTCTTCGCTCCCGCCTTGTATCAGTTCCGAATCGGCTGGCGAAACCATCACTAATGGCAACAGACCGATATGCTCCGACAGTTTGTCATACTCTTTTTTATTCCGCTTGAACTGTTTCCGCTGCCGGCGACGGATAGCACAAAAGATCTCCTCTTCACGCCCCTCATAGTCATAGTTACCTTGCAACACGCACATATCCTGACCGTTGTTGATCAGCTGGGAATCGGGCGTATTGATATGGCTTTTGCAAAAAGAGAGATAATGAACGGCATCCAACAGATTGGTCTTTCCCATTCCGTTATTCCCGAAAAAACAATTTATTTCGGGAGAGAAAGAAACTTCTGCCTGGAGAATGTTTTTATAATTGAGTATAGAAAGCTTTTTAAGTATCATCCACGCTATATTAGTTGCACAAAATTAAAAAATATACTTCTAAGTATAGATTTTCTCAGTAAAAAAAACTACTTTTGCGACTTGAATTGCCACAGGCATAAAACAGTGATAAAATAATAACAACTATAAAACATTATGGCTACTAAGGAAAAAGACACCAACAAAGAGTTAGAGGTCGAAGAAATTGTTTCGAGATCGGAGCAGTTCATTGAAAACAATTCAAAGAAAATCATTTATGGTATTATAGCACTCGCTCTCGTTGTTGGAGCTGTTTTGGGTATCAAGCACGGATATTTGATTCCGCAGGAGAAAAAAGCCGCAGCAGCTATGTTCAAAGGCGAACAATATTTTGCAAAAGACTCTTTCAACCTGGCACTGAACGGAAACGGTGCGGATTATGAAGGATTCGAAGCTATCATCGACCAATACGGAAGCACATCGGCCGGTAACTTGGCAAAGGCTTATGCCGGTATCTGCTATTTCAAGATGGGCGACAATGAAAAAGCATTGGATCTGCTGAAATCTTTCAGCGGCAGCGACGACATGATCTCACCGGCTATCACGGGCCTGATCGGTGACTGCTATGTAAATATGGGCAACGTAAAAGAAGGTATCAGCTATTTCGAAAAAGCAGCCAAGCAGGCAAGCAACGAAGTGATCAGCCCGACTTACCTGAAGAAAGCCGGTATCGCTTATGAAAGCTTGAAACAATATGGCGATGCTGTTAAGGCATACACGACGATTAAGGAAAAATACTTCAATTCAATGGAAGCTTCCGATATCGACAAATATATCACCCGTGCTTCGGCATTGAACAAATAACGTATACACATTATTATAATCATATAAGAGGATGTCTCGTCAAACAAGGCATCCTCTTCTTTTAAGAACAAAAAATATGGCAACAGCTTATCAGAATTTATCGGAGTACGACTTTAACAGCGTTCCTGACGGATCGGAAGTGACTGTCGGAATCGTCGTAGCGGAATGGAACAAGCACATCACCGAAAAGCTATTGGAAGGCGCCTGCAACACATTGGAAAAACATGGTGTCAAAGCCGAAAACATATTTGTAAAACGAGTACCAGGCAGCTTCGAACTGACTTTTGGCGCAAAAAAAATGGCTGAAACAAAAGAAGTGGATGCCGTTATCGTTTTGGGCTGCGTCGTAAGAGGCGATACTCCTCATTTCGATTATGTCTGTTCAGGCGTTACGCAGGGCATTACAGAATTAAATCTTATGTACGATATTCCGTTCATTTTCGGCTTGTTAACGACAGACACTATGCAACAGTCCGAAGACCGTGCAGGTGGCAAGTACGGAAACAAAGGAGATGAAGCGGCAGTAACAGCTCTTAAAATGGTAAATTTTTCTGCCTAAACGCTTGCAGGTTTCAAAAATAATCGTACCTTTGCACTGCAATTGAAAATAACGGGGGCAGTTACCAGAGTGGCCAAATGGGGCTGACTGTAACTCAGCTGGCTTTCGCCTTCGGTGGTTCGAATCCATCACTGCCCACAAATTAATTGCGGAAGTAGCTCAGTTGATAGAGCATTAGCCTTCCAAGCTGAGGGTCGCGGGTTTGAGCCCCGTCTTCCGCTCTCAAGAAGAGGAAAATCGAAAGGTTTTCCTCTTTTTTATTTGGCAGTCTGCATTTATTTACATTTCTTTGGAAGGATCCATCCATCATCTATTGGGACGATATCCGAAAAAGAAAAGAAACTATATGCCGTAGACGGAGACACTGAAGATGCCATATATGTATATGACTTGCCCCCCTTGATTGGTTTCATCTTTCATTTTCTAAAGATATTGAAGTAAAAACACTCCTTTCTTCAATGAATATCACTACTTTTGTCATTGTGTTTACTAACTACAAAAACAAGGATATATGAAAAAGATGAAATGGCTGTATGTACTACTGGCCACATTCCTGCTGACAAGTTGCGGAACGCTCATGCAACCCTATCAAATGGATAGCAAGATGAAAGACATCGAATTAGGCATGACCAAAAAGAAAGTGATCTCCATATTGGGAAAAGATTTCGAATCGGCAGGTGCCCGCATGACCTCCGAAGGTTCGATCGAAACCATCAGCTACAAGACAGCTTCCATGACTGAAAATACGGAAGGGTATTACCTGTTAAGTTTCAAAGACGGAAAATTGGTTGAGTGGTTTAAGGAAAAATATCCGGTACACAACCACCAGCACTAATTGTCGCAAACGACAATGTACAAATAAGGCAGATGCCTCCGGGCATCTGCCTTATCTCTTTTACGGTTATAAACCTTTTTCGATACATGTACCCGGTTGAAACTGACCGGATGACCGTGATTCTCAATCTCCGCTTCCCTACTTCCTTTTCGGTTCGCTTTGATGTAATCCATAAATGAATCTTTTTTCTTTGTTTTCATACGAATAATATTTAACGTGACAAAGGTACGGATAATATCTGAAGTTGGTTCAGTCTTTCCTGAAATGTACGGAAATACATAAAAAGCCCCGACACTATCGCCTGTTCTCATGGAGCAACTGATCCGTAACATACCGTAAACTATCTCAAAAGTCATAGTAAACTAATTCAAGACATACTTCATATTATTCATATGTAGTACTACCAATAGACGATACGTAGTACCACATATCGTCTATTGGTAGTACTACGTATCGTCTATAAATAGTAACTACCAACAGATACTTTACGATATGTTATCATTTAGTTTCTGGGGTGTTTTGACTTAGTTGATGGCATGAAACGGCTTAGTCTACCGGTTACCTGAAGATTGGTTTTAGGCGGTGTCGGTAAGATATCGTAACCAGTTCTTCTGCTTGAAAATCCTGATTAAGGCTTTTGCTCCGGATAAGTACGTTTGGGATTCTTTGGAAACCAGCCTTTCAAGACGCGCTCTTCCTGCTCGAAAACTTCCTTTATCGTCCAGAAAGAGGAAAAGGCAAAGACGCCGCAGATAGCCGAGACGAAAACGCTTTCAACCAGCAGGGAAGCGACAGTTCCCGCTATTCCCAAAACAAGAAAGATCCACCAGCATTTCGTGCCCCAATAATATTCCGCTTTCACCACAACCGGATGAAAAAGCCCGATAATCAAAAAGGTAGCAATACCTATCAACAATCCATCAAAGTTAATCATGTCCATATTTGTTTACGATTTAAGACAGGCCTATCCGCCTGTAACGACAAAGATACGAAGAAATATGTATCGTCCATGATAAATTAATTCTATCCACTTATCGATAATTCTATCAAACAAAACAAAAAAAGAGGCATCCTTGTTGCAGGAAACCTCTTCATTATATCGAAAATCCGTTTTCTATTAGTTAGCTGGAGCTTCTTCTTCAGAAGAAGAAACGGGAGCTGTCGCAGGTTGCTGGGCAGTGCCAAAGTCAGGAGCAACCGTATTCGGATCGATTGTTACGGCATTATTTATCTGTTCTTTGATTTCAGACTGATTCGTGTGCTGAGCTCTCGGAATAAAAGCAGTAATCACAATACTTAAAACAACAACAGTGCCGGCAAGAGTCCAGGTTGCTTTTTCAAGAAAGTCTGTGGTTTTGCGTACCCCCATAATTTGGTTGGAAGAAGAGAATCCTGAAGCCAGACCTCCACCTTTCGAGTTCTGAATCAATACAATCAAGATCAATAGTATAGATGCGATCAGGATTAAGATAGAAATAAATACGTACATCTTTGTTTTATTTTTTAGTGTTAATAATCAACTTTTCCAGAAATCTGATTTGGTCTGCAAAGTAAACATTTTTTTCTGGATATTTCAAGCTTAAGTTTTTAATTATTTGCAATGCCTTCTCATATCGCTTCTGTTTTACATAAATATGAGCTAATGTTTCCGTAAAATAGGAGTCATCCAGCGGTTTATGCTGGTTCTCCTCCAACTCCGCCAGATTTCCGGGAACAGGTGCTCCGGTTGTCTCCATATCCAGGTTCAGACCACTGCCGGGAGTCCGCTGTTCTTCATTTTTTATAAAAGAATCGATCAGATCGTGATGCTGCAAACGGACTTCTTCTTCCTCTTCTTTTTCCTCCACCTGCCCGTTTTCCTTCGTCAATGACCAATAGATGTAATCCGACGAAACGGACGGCTGGAACAGAAGAGACGCATCCGTCTTCGGTTCTTCCTCCTCACGATTGGACAGGAAAGCATCGATCAATGAAAAAGCATCTTCACGGGTTGGATTTCCCTCTTTCGCTGACTGGAGCTGCAAACCGAACCGTTCACCTTCTATCAGGGTGAACAACTTCCTACGGTCAGGGACATAGATTGCCATCTTCTTCAATTCTGCGCCAAAACGTATATCGTTCAAGACCGCCAGGTTCTTCAGGTAAAGCATCCGGGCAATCTGGAAATATGGGAACTCATCGACGATCTGCTTTAACTGCTGAAGTGTATCCTCAGTCAGCAGGGCCGGGCTCTCCATTAGTCGATATAGATCAGCAGCTTTCATTTTTACCAGTTGGCAACCGTTGCATTATAAATTTGATCGACAAGCTCGTCAATAATCTCTTCCGATAACTGGTCCTGTACCTGTTGCAACATCTGAGTCGCATCGAATTCACGGTATGCCGAAAAGCTCTGCTCAAAATCCTCATCCGGATTCACCCGGTTGGCATAACGAACCCGAACCGTAATCGTCAACTTGGTCTGCGAGGCATAAGCATCTTCTTTTACAGCCATAGGAGTCAGGTCATAGCCCGTAATTTCACCCTCCAGGTCCAAGTCGCCGTTGCTCCCCACCAACTGCAAACGGGTCTGACGGATATAAATATCCTTCAATGCTTCCGTAAACTTTTGCGAAAGGGGCGGATAGACTAACGGAGCCTGGTTCGGGAAATCCTTGATCGTGATCGTCTTGACCTTCGTATAATCAATAGAAGCTCCATTAAACTTATAGGAGATCGAACAAGCCGTCACAATCAGCCCGATCAGGCAGAAAAGCCATATCTTATTAATCTTCAACATCTTTTATTCCAGATTATATTCTTTTATTTTCCTGTAAAGTGTCCGTTCCGATATCTTCAGGTCGGCAGCGGCATTCTTACGGCGACCGTTATGTTTCTCCAAGGCCTTTCGGATCATCTCTTTCTCGACTTCTTCCAGCGACATGCTCTCCTCCTCTTCCACTGCTTCGGCTTCCTGAATAGAAGGAACCGGATGAACAGTATGGATCGGATGGGGATAAGCCGCCGGCTCTTCCGGCATCTCGATTGGCATCTTGCCTCCCATGATGTCGTGTACCAGCTTCTTAAGTTCGTTGACATCTTTCTTCATGTCAAACAGCACTTGATATAGAATCTCCCGTTCGCTGTTGAATATCTTCTGATCGGAATCCTGTTTGACTAGGACCGGATATTTCTCGATATTCAGATTGGGTAGATACAAGCGAAGCACTGAAGCGGTGATATCCCGGTTTTCCTCGATAACAGAAATACGCTCCGTTATGTTTTTCAGTTCTCTGACATTCCCCGGCCAACGATAGGAAAGCATCAACTGGCGGGCTTCCTCATCCAAACGGATCGGCGGCATCCGGTACTTCTCCGCGCAATCGCTGGCAAATTTCCGGAAAAGCAAGATGATGTCCTCACCACGCTCGCGCAGGGGAGGGACCTGAATAGGCACCGTACTCAGACGGTAAAACAAATCTTCACGAAATTTTCCTTCTGCTACGGCCTGCGTCAGATTGACATTCGTCGCCGCGACAATACGGACATTTGTCTTTTGGACTTTGGATGAACCGACACGGATAAACTCTCCCGTCTCCAAGACACGCAACAAACGTGCCTGTGTAGGAGTGGGTAACTCTCCCACCTCATCCAGGAAGATCGTCCCGCCATCCGCCACCTCGAAATAACCTTTACGGTCAGACAACGCTCCCGTAAAAGAGCCTTTTTCATGTCCAAACAATTCCGAGTCGATCGTGCCTTCGGGAATGGCACCACAGTTCACTGCTATATATTGTCCATGTTTACGCGGGCTGTTCTGATGTATAATCTGAGGAAAAGTTTCTTTACCGACACCACTTTCACCGGTAATCAGCACAGACAAATCTGTCGGAGCGACCTGTAGGGCAACATCGATAGCCCGGTTCAGCCCGGCATTATTACCGATAATTCCAAAACGCTGTTTTATCTGCTGCACGTCAACCTTTATCATATTTCTTCTACTATCTGTAATTATTTCAGTTTTATCTGCCAAAATTACAAATCTTAATCCAATTAACCGAAATCCGAAGGCGGTTTCTATACAGGTTTGTTATTTTTTAGCAGCGTACGTACGTTGATATAAAAACTCGGCCAGATCTTTGTCGTTGGCAATATTTTGGATTTCTTCTGGAGAAACAGGCTCGCCGATATAAACATCGACCGTACGCCCGCGCTTGTTAAAGGCCTCGGCTGGTATGCGCAACGTACGGATACGCCAGTCAATCCGACCCAGCCAATAGAAAAAGCGTGAATTCAGGAAATCGAAATAAACAGGATATACAGGCACTTTCGCTTTCCGGATCAGACGAATCACGCTGTGCGTCCAGGGCAAATCCTGTATCTTCTTTGTCTTCTTATTATACATCGAGATCCCCCCGGCAGGGAAAAAGCCCATCGGATGCCCCTCTTTCAGTTGTTGCAGGGATATACGGACCCCGTTTATATTCTTCAGATTAGCCCCCTGGTTATTGGAGTCTGGCTTAACGGACACGAAATTATCTCCCATGGCCCCGATTTTGGTCAATACACCGTTTACCATTACTTTGAAATCCGGACGGCGTGAAGCGAATATATCGATCAACATAATCCCGTCTATCGATCCGATAGGATGGTTCGAAACAGTAGCGAAAGCGCCTTCGGGCAGATGATCCAGCACCTCAGCGTTATGCAGATCATATTTAATATCGATCAACGGGTCGTTCAGCAAGGCCGTTGTGAACTTCGCTCCCCGCAAATGGCAGTTATGGGCATGAGCCTTATTTACCTTATCGATACTCAACCATTTGATCAGCACTTTCCCCAGAAAAGAGCCGAAACGACTTTTAAAGAACGGGGCAGCTTCCTGTAAATCATGTATGTCTACTACGCTCTCTTTCATAAATTCTTATTTATAGAATGTTGCACACATCTGTTCGTGCTTTCTCATGGCAAGCAGCAAAACGATGTTCAACACAATTATCTCATACAAGAAATAAACCCAGACCTCACCGACCAGAACCACGACGAACATCACGATCGTACGTCCGTTAAAAGTCAAAAGGTCTATCATGTGCATCAGCTCCTTGCTCTGCTTGCGGAAACGGATACGGATATCTTCCGGAATATCATCTCCATACCGCTCATGCAAACTGCGAAGCATCCCCTGTAAGGACGGAGTGGCCTTCACTTGCAAAAGCGTATAGCCACGATAGAGGAAATAGAAGAATTTATTGATACCGTACTTCATTTCCTTATGGCGGGCACGTACCTGTTCCAACGACTGGAACTCCGCACCTTTATCCTTGCTGATAAAATATAAATGAAGTGTCTTGTAGTAGTCTGTAATATTCGCCTGTACCAAATGTGACAAACCGGAAAGAACCGCCAATGCGAAGAACCAGTCCGTTCCATAGTCATGAGACAGACGAAGGGCGAAAGCGACATAAATACACGTAAACCAGATATCTCCGGCAAAACCATCCAAAATACGGCCGATCGCCGATTTGATCCCCGTCAGGCGGGCCAACTGCCCGTCCACACAGTCCAGAATATTTGCAAACACCAGCAACAGGATACCGCAAACATTATAAATCAGATCATCATGATAAAAAAAGAAACCGACTGCCGCCCCTACAAAAATAGACACAACAGTCACCATATTAGGCGTAATACCTGTACCCTTTAACATACGGGCGATACGAAAGCCGATAGGACGATAAAAAATCCGGTCAATCTTGTTTTCTGTTTCTATCGACTTCAACGAAGCCTCGTACTCTTTATCCAAGTCGCTCATTTATCTTCTATTTATACGAATAACCGCCATCGACAACGATCACTTCGCCATTTAAATAACTATTTTCTACTAACATTCTATAAACTTCCGCCAGTTCCTCCGGATCACAGAAACGTCCTAAAGAAACCTTGTTCTCTATATTACGACGTATTTCAGCAGGTTTCGTTTTCTGCCATTCGGTATCCACAAAACCGGGAGCCACAGCATTCACACGCAACTCATACGGAACCAGGAACTTCACCATATTCTTCACCAACGCATGCACGGCACTCTTCGTCACGCCATACACCAGTGAAACCGAATGGGGCTGTATCCCCATCAGAGAACCGGTAAAGACAATGCTTCCTCCCTTATTAATCAAACCAACAATGCGTTGCAACAGGAAGACAGGGAAATGCACATTGGCAAAAAACACCCGTTCCCATTCTACTATATCCAATTCCTCAAACGAGTCACGACAGGTCAGGCCGGCATTAAAGATCACCGCATCCAAGCGCATAGAGCACCCGGTTAGAAATGATTCTATCTTTTCGATTGATTTCCGATCGGAAATATCGGCCTGAAGCGTAAGAACCTCCACTTTGTATTGCTGCAGCAAACCGTCTGCCACCCGAAGAGCCTCCTCTTTATCCGAAGCATAAGTCAAAATCAGGCTGTAGCCAGCTTTTGCCAAACATTCGGCAACCGCTCTGCCTATCCCCTTCGTTCCTCCGGTAATCAATACCCATTTTTCCATCATCACCCTTATTCTTTTTCACCGAAGCCTTTAACAGATTCAGGTTTGGACTGCCGCTGAGACTTCAAATTCGCTTCGTATGAATCATGGATCGTTTTCTTCAAGTTGGAAGAGGACACTCCTGTCCCGTAAGGGAAATAGAATACCTGAACACCCAAGTCTTTCAAATAATCATACTTGCCATACCAATCGTCTCCCACGACAAAAGCGTCGATATTCAGCTTTTTGACTATTTCGGAATGATCCAACGTATGTTGTGGAATGACAATATCGGGAGTTTTCAATGCTTCGATGATTTGCAGACGTTCCGTAAAAGGAATGATCGGCTTCGCCTTATAAGAAGACACCAATTCATCCGTACTCACCCCCACAATCAAAATATCCGCAAGGCTGCGGGCATAATTTATCATCCGAAGATGGTTGTAATGGAACATATCGAATGTCCCTGATGTATACACAATCGTTTTATCCTTAAACATAATACTTAATATCCTTTTGAAACCGCAAACTTACACAAACTTTTCCTATCAAAAAAAAAATGGCGGTAAAAAGGACTCTCGTCCTGATTCAGTTTGGGCATTCTCTCTCTCCGCCTCATATCCACAACTATATACTTAAGTAAAATACAAGAATGACACAACTTCAACTAACGAACGACTAAACAGGCTCTTACAACAAAAAAACACATCTCTTTTACTTTTCGACTACGGACAAAAAAAGCCATTTCCTGCTTTATGGATAAAGCAGGAAATGGCTTTTTAGTATTCAAATGATTTCCGGGCTTCCGGTTATTCGTCTTCCTCTTTTGTCAGGTCGAGCTTTTCATTGTCACCTCCTTTATCGAAATACTGTTTGCGCAGGGGGTTGGCTGTTGCCTCACGATAACGGATACGATTCCGGTAAATATCCAATGCAGCATATAGGGCCTGACGGAAAGATTCTTCAGAGGCCACATTCTGACCGGCAATATCATAAGCCGTACCATGAGCCGGTGAAGTCCGTACGATTGATAGACCTGCCGTATAATTAACACCGTCATCCATCGCCAGCGTTTTAAACGGAGCCAAGCCCTGATCATGATACATAGCCAGTACACCATCGAATTTATCGTACACTTGCGAACCAAAGAAACCGTCAGCAGCATACGGTCCGAAAGACATTACTCCCTTCTTCTCTGCTTCCTGGATAGCCGGAATAATGATTTCTTCCTCCTCCTTACCTAACAATCCGGCATCTCCAGCGTGCGGATTCAAAGAAAGGACAGCTATACGGGGACGCATGATTCCGAAATCTTGCCTAAGTGACTGATTAAAAATACGCAATTTGGACACAATATCTTCAACGGTAATCTTTGATGCGACCTGTGCTAATGGGATATGTCCCGTTACCAAGGCAACGCGAAGATTATCTTTCATCAGAATCATCAATGCCTTTTTTCCCAAACCACCGAAACATTGTTCCAGATATTCTGTGTGACCGGGAAAATGAAATTGTTCATTCTGTATGTTGTGCTTATTGATCGGAGCCGTTACCAATACATCCACCGCACCGCGTTTCAAGTCGGTAACGGCAGCCTCCAAAGCCAGATAAGCGGCTTCACCGGCAGCAGTTGTAGATTGACACAACTCTACTTTAGTCTCGTCATCCACACAGTTGATAATATTCACCCGGTTTACCCCAGCATCTTCAGCCTGTGCAATGATGCTTAAATTCACAGCAGGCAATTCCAAGACCTTCCGGTGATAAGCGGCAATCTTTGACGAGCCGTAAATGACCGGCGTGCAAAGTTCGGCTATACGAGTATCCGACAATGTTTTCAGTATCACCTCGTAACCGATACCATTTATATCTCCGTGGGTTATGCCCACCTTAACCAATCGTTCTTCCATATATTTTGATTTATGATTTATGATTTATGATTTATGATTTATTCCATCGCTGCTCTAAATCATAAATCACAAACCACAAATCTTTTGTTACTTTTCTTCGGGAACATCCAGTTTCTCTACCTGTGTTTCTTCAAATTCACCAGGCAGACGCAAGGTATACAATGCTGATTCGACACGGCGGATAAAATTGCGCTTATCCGTCTCCGGGGCGAATACAAAGCCTTCAACGACTACAACCCGGTTGTTCTTTTCGTCCAAACGTGCATGACTGACAAATGGTCCTCCCATCATATCGCCTTTCATATGCCATAAACCGCGCAACACACCACAATATTTACCATTTACCGTTGTCGGATGATAAGTTACCCAAGCTGTATCCGTAGCCATATAAGATCCGGGAAACGTCCCCGGCATATTCAGCCTCATGACAGAGTCACGTTTTGCAATCAGATAGTCAGCTGTGAAAGTATCAGCATCCTTATATGGGAAATCATAGACAACAATATCCGTACGCCCAGTATTGGCATTATTGGAAGCCCAGAAAAAGCCTGTCGTGTCACGGAAATAGGTCATATTCGCCGGAGCACTCAACATGACGTTAAAACGGTCCTTCACGTGATCCATAACCACTGGACTATGCTCTTTCTCCAATTGTCCGATCGTACGGTTTCTTTCGCACTTGGTAAAAAATTCCACTATGTTCCGCGGATGAGCCTTTACGTATTCAAGAATGGCTGCATCGTCAGGAGCTGTCAATGTCATCACTACCTGACCTTTTGCCCAGCGATTATTCTCATAGTTCAGTGAAACTTTCGTATACTGAGACTTATCTATCCTAACAATCAAAACATTGCGCACATATGTTAACAAACCGTTAAACTGGTCAGGAGTCGCATAGGTGATCTTAAAGGCAGGTTCAGCCTGTGGCAATCCTGGAATATCGGAAGTCAATTCGGCTTTGATAGCCTTCCCGGCAGGAGCATCCCAGTCAGCTTTATCCATCGTCACAACAATTTCATAGGCGAAACCGGTAGCATTTCTCATCACCGGGCCCGAACTACATGCTCCCATAATGACAAGAAGCATTAAAAAGCTGATCAATAAAGAATGTGTTTTCATACCCGTTTAATTTTTTTGTTATACAAATATAGCTTCTTTTCCCTCAAAAGAAACCATTTCTATTCTTTTTGTTGTTTCTTCGCCGTAGAAAGCATCCCGCATGCGGCAAATATATCTTCTCCTCGTGATGCTCGGATCGTACAAACGATACCAGCTGCATTCAACGTGTCCCGGAACGCCTCCATTCTTGCCAAGTCCGAACTTTCCAACGACACATTAGGGATTGCATGAAAACGGATCAGATTGACTCTGCAGGGAACTTTATCTAATAAACAAACCAAAGCCTTCGCATGTTGAAGATCATCATTCAAATTTTTAAAAACAATGTATTCGAATGAAACACGACGTTGATGCGTAAAATCATATTGCTTGATCGTCTCGATAATATCACACGCAGGAAAAGCCTTTTCAACCGGCATCAAAGATCGCCGTTCGTCCGGATAAGGCGAATGCAAGCTGACAGCCAAATGGCAGTCACTCTCTTCAAGAAACCGTTTTAACCCTTTAGCTACCCCTATAGTCGAAACCGTGATTCGCTTCGGACTCCAGGCGTATCCATAAGAGGCGGTCAAGATTTCCAATACTTTGAACAGTTCATCCACATTGTCCAGAGGTTCGCCCATTCCCATAAAAACGATATTAGTCAATTCTTCCGTTTCCGGCAAAGATTGTATCTGGTTCAGAATCTCATTAGCTGACAAATTCTTGGTAAACCCCTGTTTACCGGTCATACAGAAAAGGCAATTCATTTTACATCCGACCTGGGAGGAAACACACAATGTCGCCCTGTCTTCCGTCGGGATGTACACGGATTCAACAAAATTACCAGGACCGGCAGGATACAAATACTTGATCGTCCCGTCCACCGACTTCATCAAGTCGGAAGGAGGCACGGCACCCACCTCAAAGTTTTTCTCCAACAAGGCACGTTTCGCCGAGGCTATATTCGTCATCGCTGCAATAGAAGTCACTTTTTTTTTATACAGCCAGTCAGCCATCTGCTTAGCTGCATAGCCTGGAAGTCCGGCTTCAAAAGCCACTCCTTTCAGTTCATCCAAAGTCATTCCCAATAAACGTCTTTTCTCATTCATGATCCTTCCTGTGTTTCTTTCATGCAAAGATATAAAAAAACCGCCAATCGGTTGCGATTGGCGGTTCCCTATAATGGACGGCAGTCTCTCCTGCCGCAAACAGTTCAACGATCAATAAAAACGGATACGGTTATCTTCCACATCAGCTTTGTTAACCAATGACTGAATAGCCTGGAAACCAAAACGGTAAGCGTTAGAAGCATCCAATGCTTTGATTTCAGCAGCTTCGTCATAATTCTTGGCGTCCTTGTTCTGTTCGTATACCTTGAATACATATACACCGTTGTTGCCGACAACCGGAGCGCTCAACTGATCTTTCTGAGCCAAGGAAACCATTGCATTCAACTTCGGCTCAACCCCGATACCTGCGATACGGCGTGTTGCAAAGCTAACGAACTTAACAGAATCTGCAGAAGAATTCATAGCCTGAGCATAAGCATCGACAGAACTTAAATTCTTAGCAGACAGGTCTTGTGCGATCTTTTCACCCTTCTTCTGAGCGATCAACTCTGATTTCAACATCGGAGTAACAGATTCCAAAGAACGATAACCTTCCGGCAACGTACCCAGAATAGCTGCGATCACAAACTTATCGTCACATTCAAAAATTTCAGAAATATCGCCTTTGCTGTTCTGGAACGCCCAACGGATTACCGGACGGGAATTCTTGATAGAACCCAGCAACTGGTCGTTAGCTGTTACTGTTACATTTGACAACAAGTTATAACCGGCCTCTTTAGCAGCATCATCCAATTTATCTATATTCTGGTTCTTTGAAATGAACTGGTTCAATTCATTATAGATGTTACCATAAGTCTTTGTACTCGGAGATACGGTCATATCAATATCTGCTACTTTGTATTTGTCTACATTTGCAGTCTTATCGGTAACTTTGATGATATGTGTACCATACAAAGATTTTACAATTGAATAGTCATTGATCGGAGTCGAGAAAACAGCTTTTTTGAAATCATCATTTACACCTCTCAAAGCTGTCGCTTCAGTAAACCAGCCCAGTTCACCCCCTTTTTCAGCAGCCTGGTCAGCTGAATATTCCTTTGCCAAGGCAACAAAGTCACCACCTTTCTTCAGTACATTCAACAAACTATCGGCTTTTGCTTTGATAGCAGCTTCATCGCCTGTATTTGCCAACATAATATGACTGACCTTTACAGAGTCAGGAGCAACGGTTTTATCGACCAACTTAAACAATCTGTATTTATCGTTTTCAAAAACAGGACCGTATACGTCACCAACATTTGCAGTCTTTACAAATTGCTTCATTTCAGGATCTAATGCATTCTCTGTAAAGAAAGCATCCATATAAGGTATTTCAGAATTTTCCGTCACCAAATCAGCCACTTTTTCAGAAGTAGCCAACTCACTCTTCAATGCTTCGATCTCCGCACTTGCTTTGTCGTAATCTTCTTTGCTCGGACGGATGTCGACAGCAATATATTTGATTACTTTTCCTTCTTTCTGCTTGAACAACTCCTTACGCTGATTGTACAGCTTTTCGATATCACTCTTGCTTACCTGTATAGTTGAATCAGGAATAGAAGCATAAGATTGCATTGCATAAACGATATCAGAGCTTACAGCCGAGCCATCGAAAGCATCTTTTGCATCCAGTTTGTTGGCAGAAACAGCCTTACTCAACAGAGTTGTATACTTCTGTTCCAAACGCTGACGTTTGATATTCTTTTCCCAGAACATCCAGAACTGACGCCCCTGCAACAACTGTGCCTGCTGGTCAACGGGATAGTTGGCAATATTATCGTCGTCGATAGTCTTTAAGAAATTTAATAATGCAGTTTTGTCAAATGCACCTGTCTGCGGATTCACAAACATCTGCATCTGTTGGATCATCGGAGAAATGTTTTCACCCTGAACCATATCAAACAGTTCTTCCGGACCTACTCCCATTCCTAACTCGGAAGTTGCTTCATTCAAAACGATATCCTGTACCATACCATCGAATACAGACTGACGGATTTGAGTCTGGTATTCTTCGGGCAGACTGGTGGAACCTGTCTGCATTTTGTACATTTCAGTCATTTCGTCTACACGATCCTGAAATTCTTGAATTTTAATAACTTCTCCGTCTACCTCCGCAACCGTCTCCTGCGATTGTCTGAAATAAGTAGAACCGGAGTTTAAAAAGTCACCGATGATAAAAGCGAACAATGCCACCCCCACAACGAGTACCAGCAGTCCTGCTTTGCTTCTGATTTTTTCCAGCGTAGCCATTTATCTTTATCTATTTTAAAGTTTATTATTCCACATTTTAAGGGCACGAAGATACGAAAAAAAGAGATTGCCGCATCTTTTTATGCTTTTTTTTTAATTAACTCACTACTTTCATACGAACTAATTCGATTTTCGTAGCTGTCACTTTTATGATTTTAAAAGAATATTTATCAATTACAATCGTTTCATTCAACTTCGGAAATTTCTGATAAAAATGCAATATAAAACCGGCTATTGTCACATAATCGTCTGACTCCGGTAATTCCAAGTCAAACTTCTCATTCAGCGTATCGATCTCTATACGACCGGACAATAGATACTCGTCATCTCCCACCTTCTTGGCAACATACGACTTGATATCGTGCTCATCTTCTATCTCTCCGAATATTTCTTCCACCAAATCTTCCAAGGTTACGATTCCCGAAGTTCCACCAAACTCATCCACCACAACAGCCATACTTTTCTTGTCCTGCATCAAGACTTTCATCAATTTATTGGCAGCCATCGTTTCCGGAACAATCGAGACGCTTCGGATACTTTGTGTCCAATCTTCCGGGTTTTTAAACATTTCCGAAGAATGGATATATCCGACAATATCATCTATATTTTCATTATAAACAAGAATCTTAGAAAGTCCAGTCTCAACAAAACGGGAACGTAGTTCCTCAAGAGCAGCCGTCTTATCGCAAGCCACAATTTCCGTACGGGGAACGATGCAATCACGCAAACGCACATTCGAAAAATCAAGTGCATTCTGAAAAATCTTTACCTCCGTATCCATATCCGAATTTTGAGGCGCATCTTCAATGCTCTGCTGGATAAAATAATCAAGGTCGACTTTGCCCAGCGCCCGTTGCGTCGAACCGGTCACATTCTTTACACCAGCAATTTTCAGAATCAGGAAAGAAAGCAAAGAAGAAAATTTAGAAACCGGATACAAAACAACATATATGATTAACAAAGGTACCGAAAACAACGTAAGCGAAAAGTTCGGATTCAATTTAAAAACAGTTTTTGGAATAAATTCTCCGGTAAACAATATCAGGATAGTCGAGATAATAGACTGAGTCAAAACAATCAGTGCCTCGTTATTTACCACACGAGCAATAAGAGGTTCCAATATAATCGCCATCTGCAAACCGTAGACCACCAACGCTATATTGTTTCCGACCAGCATTGTAGATATAAACTGATGCGGGTTCCGGTAAAATATATCCAGAATCTTACTCGTCAAGCTTTTTTCCTTTTTATCAAGTTCGAAACGTAACTTATTGGAAGAGATAAAGGCTATCTCCATTCCTGAAAAGAATGCAGAAAAAGCCAATGATATTAATATGTATGTAAGTGCACCCATTACTTCGTTTTATCCATCTCGGCCGGCACCAATTTTCGTGGAACCACTTTTTCCTTCTGTGCCGGTTGCTTCTGCGGAACAGTCTCCATAGCAGGGTTGGCAGCTATGGGCATAGAATCTACCGGAACAATATTTGGGGTTGAATCAGTCGTTACCGATTCACTGACAGGGAATACTCCTTGAGAATTAAATATTTTATATTGAGTCATATTCTGATTCGACTCGAATCCGATACCCGTTATGATTTTATCATCCTCTTGTATCCGAATGTATTTATCAGAATAGACCTTTTCCTCTTTCTGGTCCCAAAAAAGCAAGGAAGTTTCAAATTTTTTCCCTTCCAGATTCTCAACCCTCACATTGCCTATCAGCTTCCATAGTCCTTTCTTCTCATAATTATAAGCCGTATCCGCTTTAAGACTCGCTTCAATATTAAATAAAGTATCGAATTTTTCCACATAAATACCTTCAGGAAAATATGAGAACGGCTCTTTTGCCTTATCGAATTTCAAAAATTCTTTAGCGATAGCACGATAGCGTGTAATCCCCGAATCGGAGAACTGAGTAGTATAATCAGTAGTCCTCAACGTATAAGTTGTTTCAGGATCGAAAGCAACCACAACAACCTCCTTGTTATCGCCATTACAAGAGGCAGTAAATAAAAGAAGCATAACAACTACCGCAAAGATAGTTGTTATGCCTTGTTCGTTCGTTTTACAAAGAAAACGGTTCTTAATCATAATTATCTGATTGTGACAGTCTCACCAATCCATCCCCCGATTTTGAAAGCTTTTCCTTTTTCCAGATCCGGATGCATGAAAACTTCTTCCGTAGAAGGAAGGTGAGCACGATAAGTATTAGCCAATTTACCAGCGTCTTCTGCCACATTCTGATCTACCTGTCTTGCCTTTTCAAATTTATCGATAGCTGCATAGTAAACAGCTTTGGCCAAAACGGCATCATTCGGATAGATAGATTTTGCAGATTTAGCATACATATTGCCAATCAGTATATACGGCGCACCGTAATCAGGATTGGTTTCAATTGCTTTCTGACAATATTGTCTTGCTTTTGACATATTGTTCTGTTCGAACAACAGTACACCGATCAGATAATAGTCTTCAGCCTTTGAAACTGCATCTGTTTCCATATTGGCTGCTTCTTCAAAATACTGGATAGCCTTATCATAATCTTTAGCTTTTACAGCCTGTTTTGCAATACCCAAAGCGGCATCTGCACTCGGTTCCAGTTTATAGGCATAACCTGCAGCTGTATAAAAAGCATCGATTTCCTGACAACGAACACGTCTCAACAGAGATACGATTTCTTTCAACGCAGGCAAATCATCCTTTGCAGCTTCAACTTTGGAAGCATACATATTCTGCAACGTTTCACAATCGGCAGCACCACTACCTGCAAAACCACCATCAATGGCAGACTTGTAGGTAGTCAGGTTCTTTATCTCCTTTTCATTATTTGCTGCTTGAGCTGCGGCTAACTGAGTTGCAATGATCTTTGAACATTTCAAATAGTCCTCCAAATAAGTCTCTTTGAAATTAGGATCAGCCAACAGTTGACGGTGAGACCCCATCATATACAAGGATACTCCCATTGCTTCAGAGTTTTCACCAAACTCATTGATCACTTCACCCAACCAAGCATAATACACTTTCGGGTCTGCATTATCTCCCTTAAGGCGGATATAATCAGCAGCCTTACGAGCAATAATCCAATCCTTTCCATACTTTCGGTCATTACCGAAATATTTCACACGCGTATCATACACCTTCATCAAATCATCGATAAGAGCAGCTTTCTTAGCCGGATCTTTCTCGGTATTGATTTTCCAGTCCATGATCCTCACACCATACAAGTAGATATCCTTATGAGCTCCCGGACATTCGGTATAAGCCTGATACCAGAATTCATAAGCATCCTTGAAATTCCCTGCTTTGGCATAAGGGACAAATAAGCTGATATTGGTAATACAACGTACGCTATCTTCACCAGAACCGAACGGAGTACCAGTATCCACACCTTTTTGTGCATAAGCTCCGAACGACATCATAGAGCATCCGAAAGCCAATAATAATACTTTGATCTTCATATTTATTTCTATTAAAGTTAGCTATTTAGTTAATCAACCTTAAATTTCATAAACCATGCTTCATTGAACGTATAATTCACTGTAAAACGAAAATACTGTTCATCAATCATGTTCATCTTCACTTCCGGTTTCTTTTTCACATACTCAAACGATATGTTAATCAACGAACGGTTATCAATTAACGGCAATCCCAGACCAAGGCTTGCTCCGATCTCGTTATAACCGTCTCCGGAAGGATTGGCATCTGTCCGGTTCATACGCAAATAAGAATTGCCATAATGGACACCTGCGCGATAACGAATCCTGCTGAAATATGATTTACGCATATAATCCGGTATATATTCGCCACCAACCGCTACCCGATAACGATTCTTGAAATTATCTTTCTCCCCAAAGTAAGGCATTTTTCCCCAATCCTCATAGGAAAAATCGGCTGCTAACGTTAATTTATTTTGTTTCACATAAGAAAGCCCCACTCCATACGAATTAGGCAACGCAAACGCTTTCCCGCTGATAGTATCAGACTGAAGCACTTCTCCATCTGAACCAGAAGATGTATAAGACTGAGTCAATTGATAGGATTTTGCATGCAAACTTTTTTTAGGAGAAAAAACAAGACCTAACGTCACACTCTCCGTCTTGCTTAACGGATGTGTGTACTGCAATCCGAAATCCATTTTCAGGTCACGCACCCTCAATTCCTGGTTACGGTTCGTATTATATGCTCCTGTTCCTTCACCACTCATGATTACAACTTGTTCATGCTTGATATTCCCAAACAGGAAACCAAAATTGGCTCCCACGGCTAAACGTTTTTTCCAGATATCAATAGAGACACCTCCATAGAAATCACTCAAACCGCCTGAGCCGTTATAAGTTTCCGTAAATGTAACTCCTTCGTCGTTACGCAAAGCACCAAACTTATAACCGACATAAGAATAAGGCAACAAACCGAAACTCAAGGCTATCCGGCGATGAATCGGAAACTGCATTGCAATATATTCCACGTTTCCGTTGATATCGTTCTGACGGGCATTTCCGTCATCAAACCACGACAACTGACCGGCTACACCAAAATCAAAGAGAAATGTCAGGGAGTCCATGCAACTGTATGATGCCGGGTTCATCGGATTTATTTGTTTCGGCGAACGTAATCCGTAACCAACACCGCCCATGGCTCGACCTGCGCCGAACGAACGTTCTCCCAAATCACCATACCCGAAACGGGTATAGGGCGAGTTTGTATTGTTTTGCGCCATCAAAGGCAACAGCATGAATATAAGAACGCTTGTTATTAGTACTTTATTAATCTTCAACATTATACTCTAAGATTCTGTTTAATCCTGTCAACACTAAATTAATGTCTGCAAAGATGGAGTTTTTTAGTCGTCTTTCAAAATAAAACGAATGACCGCCTGTTAAAAAAACCAAAAGGTTAGGATATTTTAGCCGAAGCATTTCGATATACCCATCCATCTCGCACACTATACCATTTACTACTCCAGCCTGGATGGCTGTTTCCGTATCCGTTCCGACCAAAGGAATGTATTCCTGCTCGACAACCAAAGGCAATTTCTCCGTAAACAAGTTCAATGCTCTGAACCGGGTTGTCATTCCAGGTGAAATATTCCCTCCTAAATAAGAACCGGAAGCATCGATCAGTTCATATGTAATAGCTGTTCCGGCATCAATCACCAGCAAATCCTTTCCTGGTTGCAGGTAATTAGCCCCGACAGCGGCAGCCAGCCGGTCTTTACCCAACGTTTTAGGCGTTTTATATTGCACCTTGATCGGAAGAGATACCGTTTCGTCCAAAAACACAAAATTCCGAAGATTGCTTCCCAGGTATTCAACCAATTCGTCATCTTTATCTATCACTGTCGAGAATATCCCTTTCGTCAGCGGGTACTTCTTAAAGATAGAAGAGACAACCTCCACGTCGAATTTCTTAAACACAAAAGAAGCCTCCATATGCCTCTTATTGTATACAGCCACTTTCGATGATGTGTTTCCTTGTTCTATAATGAGATTCACGTGTCTGAATTTTTCCGCAAAGAAAAACAAAAATGATGAGATAACAGACATATCGAAGGCACAAAGTATAAAAAACAGGAAAGGAATGACTTCCTCTCCTGTTCCATCACATAATATAAAGTTCAATTAATCAGCCAGAATCACCAATTCAGCACCCGATGCAAAATCCTGTCCGCGCTGCTCGCTCAATGCTGTAAAACGGATATAGCGGGCTTTGACCGGCTGATCGAACAGCACTTTCTTTTCCTTCAGGTTATTTTCAAAAGTACCTTTCAAGACCGGTTCACCCCAGTTTTTACCATCCAGGCTGACACTAATCGAATAATCCTTGATATTACCATTCGATCCGTCCTGCCGGGGAAGGAATGAAAAACCTTTAATCTGTTTTACTTCCCCTGCATCCAAATCCACCCAATGCGGATATTTGGCAACGGTAACGGAAAACATCGTATGCCAGATCGTATTCGGATCACCATCCGTCAGGTTCTTGGCATCTCCGTAACCGGACTCTTCGCTGCTTGTATAGACCACTTCCGTCTGAATACTCTCGATCTTGCTGAAAGAAGCCGTTGCATTGATTTTCGGATTATCTTTAAACCAGGCTTTTACGGTACCACCATTGCGGAACGGTATGGCTTCCGAATATTCCTTCGCTTTTCCTTTCCCGTCGGTCGTATAGCAAATCACAGCGTCTTTACGAGCCGATGAGAGCTCAACGGATCCGGCGCGATTACGCATGATTGTCAACGGCATTTCTCCGGCGGGTGCAACATTTGCCGTAACGGTTACATCTTTTCCGGCAGGACGGATTATAAAGCCCATGTCATGATGTCCGGCAAAGACGCGATCCTGTTCCAACGGTCCGCCTTGTCCGCAACTGTTACCACCCAACCCGGTCACAGCCGCATCCAGATGCAGATACGTATCCCCTGCAACCGGCAACTGGTAGGGATGAGAAGCCAGAATCAAATCCAATGCAGAATATTGAAGAGCCGATACAGACAAACGGTCGGTAGCCACAAACACAGCACCCTCGCCATCCGGATCGGTCAGGGCACACCAGCGTACATCCTCGTGGTTGCCCATATCTTGCGGTTTCGGGAAATTCACAAACTCGCCAGCCACCGTATTCCTATGCTGTTCGATAAACTGTCCGCTCTTGCGGTCAGCATAGTTATCGATCGGGCCACGTCCGTAATAAGTGAAGTCTGCATACTGCTGCGGGATTTTCATTACATATCCTAGGCGTGGCAATACCAGACTCGGACGGTTAGAAGTGATGCTCGACTGCAACTCGACAGACCCGTCAGGATAAACGGTCCAGATTTGATTCGTCGTAAACTTGAAATCATTTTCCCCGAATCTCCTATCTGTCAGTTCCTCTATACTATTTTTTCCCGTACTGGTTCCACCTTTGATCTTAGCACCGTTCGGCGCCTGCGATTCGACAGTGAAAGCCAAGACGACCGTACCGTCGTTTCTTTCCAAAACCGTACTACTCGTTGCTCGATGTTGCAGGTTATGCAAGCCGTGTTCAAACCACTGCGAATAGAACCAGTTGTCGTTATTGGTAAAAGCACGCAAAGCATCGAGCTTCGGACCGTTTCCATCGGTTATAATCGTCTTGCCTCCGTAGGCCAGGCTGTAAATCGTACCCGTCTCCATATCGAACTTAGCAACGAAACCGTCACCACTCACCGTTTTAATCGAAGTATCCGATTTATCCAACTTCACCTTTCCGGCAGAAGCCGTCACGGCACTGATGGAAGGACGCGCTATAGCTTCCTGCAACAAAATTTGTTCCTCCGCCGTCACAAATCCTTTTTCAGCCCACGGCATATCATCTTTAAGAAGGAACTGCACCTTTACAAAATATTCAGAATCATTCTTCAACTTGTCAAAAGGCATAGGTATTGACACTTGTGCTTTGGCACGGGCAGGAATCGTTCCGGAATTAACCAAACCGAATCGAATCTCCTTTCCGTCTTCATAAAGCGACCATCTTATATCATAATCCGAAAGATCCTTAAAATAGTATTTATTGAATATCTCAAAAAGCCCCTTCCTGACATCGACCGCTTTCACGCCAATATGCTGATAGACTTTCTTCACTTCATAATACTGCGGTTTCGGTTCCAGATCACCGAACACAATGCCATTCATCACGAACTGACCGTCATTCGGAGTATCACCGAAATCCCCACCGTATGCCAGATATCGCTTACCGGTCTTTTTATCATAGTTATACATCGATTGGTCCACCCAATCCCAGATAGCACCGCCACAGAAAAAATTTGTCGATTCTATCGCTTCCCAGTAATCCACCAGGTTACCGCAGGCGTTCCCCATCGAATGAGCATATTCGGAAATATGGAACGGGTATTTGATATCATAATCACCTTTCACCGCACCACGCGTCCAGCCAATAGACGGATACTGGTTCGACCCCATATCCACTATATCATTATTACGTTCATATTGGACGGGACGGGATTTATCCACCTGCTTCAACGCATCATAAGCAGCCACAAAGTTTTCACCAGGTCCCGCCTCGTTGCCCAACGACCAGATCACGATAGACGGGTTGTTGATATTTGCATGAACCATCTCCATCACACGTGCGACATGCGCCTTTTTCCATTCTACCGGATGCGAAAGGGAGGCGGCCCCGTAATAATATTCATGCGACTCGATATTGGCTTCGTCTTCCAGATAAAGACCATATTTATTACATAAGAAATACCAGTAAGGATCATCCGGATAATGCGAATTACGCACATGATTGATATTGGCACGTTTCATCAGCATCACCTCTTTTTCCATCATATCGCGCGTGATGGCATGTCCGACCGCCGGATTCGATTCATGGCGGTTCACGCCTTTCAGCTTGACGGTCTTACCATTTATATAATAGTAACGTCCCGCCAGTCCGAATTCATCTTCTTCAGCCGGTGTATCCTTGATCTCGACCTTACGGAACCCGACAATCGTAGAGGTTGTCTCCACCACTTTCCCTTTAGCATTCTTCAACTCTGCAACCAGCGTATAGCGATATGGGAACTCTGCCGACCATTTCCGGGGAGCTTTTACATTCAAGACAGCTTTCGTGGTCTGTATCTGTCCGGGATTTACCACATCCACCGCTGCCGAAACAAGCACATTTTCCACTTTGACGTTTTCATCCGAATACAACTCATTGGCATACAAAGTATATTCCAGTTTATATCCCTTCGCAACCTTTTTATCCAAGTTGCATACATCGGCCGAGATTGCCAGCGAACCATCCGTATAAGTCACATCCAAATCCGGAATCGCCACCAAATCGCGCACATACACTTTCGGAACCGAATACAGAGCGACCGTCCGGAAGATACCCGGCAGGCGGAACATATCCTGCGCTTCCAGAAAAGAACCGTCGGAACTGCGATATACTTCAGCGGCCACCACATTCGTCCCTTTACGGAGGTAAGGAGTGATGTTGAAATTAGCCGTATTGCGGGAGTTTTTGGAAAAACCGACATATTGACCGTTGATCCAGAGATAAAAGAAAGAATCGACTCCATCGAAACTGATAAAAACTTCGCGTCCGTCCCAATCCTGCGGTATCTCGAAATTACGACGGAAAGAACCGACTTCATTCCGGTGCTTGTAAGTCGTCCAGTTTGCTGGCGGAGTACGCATCACACCTCCGCGCCAGTCATCGACCGCCACTTTATGCTGGAAGATTACCGGCTGGTTCACATAGATCGGAACTCCATATTTCAGGCTACCGTCTTTCTGGACTCCATAAATATTCCAACTGGAAGGAACCGGGATATTATCCCAGCCGGATACATCAAACTCCGTCTTATAGAAGTCTTTCGGCCGTGAATCGGGATCAGGCGCCCAATTGAACTTCCAGTCTCCATCCAAAGACTGCCAAAATTTACTGTTTTCCGGTAATACCTTACGAGCGCTTTCCACATCCTGGAAAGGGAAAATATAAGCATGCGGTTGTTCTTTGTTCAGAGCCAGGTTCTCAGGCGACTCCCACTCTTTACCGGTCGGTGCTTCCACCGGTCCGTAACTAAATCCCCCAAGCGGCAATTGATCAGCCATGCTATAGAAAGAAGCACAGCAAAGCGCTAAGGCTAACGAGATTTTTTTCATGATGTTCATTTTTAGGAATAATAGATTTTATTTGTGTATTCATTCTTAGACATGCCAAATCGTTCACAAATATAAGAAATTAACACAGCATATAAAAGAACTTCCAGGGCAACCGCACCAAAATTCGGAAATCCCGTTTCCCATCCCTGCAAATCACTCTATTATTTTCTGCAAAAACGGCTATAAAATAGGTAAAACCGGATGGTTTTTATTGTCCGGCATGGTACTTTAGTTGCCAGACATCCCCATGTTGCCATCCTTTACACCCGGGTGTAGAGGGCCGGTACATCCGGGTGTAAAGGATGGCAACACGGGGGTGTTTACGGAATTATGTGCTTGTCTTTGCTAAAAAAAGAGAGGGCTTTTGTGAGATGAAGAACCGTATTTCACCTATTTAATACCTATTATATTCGTTTTTACATTTGTTTATTCGATTATTTTATATGTTTTCTCAAAAGCAAAAGAAGGTAACATATTAGCTATCAATCATATAATAAATCCCATATGTTTCGGAAGTGATAGAGGAGTGATAGAGGAAAACGTCCTGTATCACAGCCTCTAACGATTGAATATCAATAACTATAACCTTCGCAGTGATAGAGTGATAGAAGGATTTACAAAATGGCTCTTACGCTGTAATGTCTGTCTTTTCTTAAAATAATCTACATTCCCAATACATTTTCCTCCGGTCTGTCGTATATTTGTAGTTTAATAATTAGAAGCAATGGCAATTCAATTCAGCATACACATAACTTTCTGTTTATGAAAAAAAATATATTCCTACTCTTTCTACTCTTTACCGCCGTCTCGCTTCAGGCGCAATACCCGTTGCTCAGCAAAGATGCCGAGATCAGCCTATTGACAGTTTCGCCATCGGAAGACGAAGTGTACACGGTCTACGGACATACAGCTTTGCGGGTAAGAGATGCATCGAAAAAACTCGATACCGTATTTAATTACGGGATATTCGACTTCTCGAAGCCCAACTTCATCTATCGGTTTGCAAAAGGAGAAACCGATTACAGACTGGCAGCGCAATATACACGCGACTTCCTAATCGAATATGAGATGCGGGGAAGCGAAGTCACCGAACAAATCCTGGATATCGATTCCGCAGGAAAAGCACGGATATGGGAAGCGTTGATGATCAATAACCGGCCGGAAAACCGCGTATACCGTTATAATTTCTTTTTCGACAATTGTGCGACAAGACCCGCTGCCATTATCGAGAAGCTGGCAGGTGAAAAAATAGATTATAACATACCGTTCAAGCAGCAGACGTTCCGCGATCTCATCAACTACTGTACGCGTAACAAACCCTGGCTTACGTTCGGATGTGACCTGGCACTTGGCAGTCCGACCGACCGGATCGCGACTCCCCATGAAATGATGTTCCTACCGCCCTACCTGAAAGAAGCGTTCGGTACGGCAACCATTACCGGTGCAGACGGTTCTCGGAAGGAATTGGTAAGTTCAACCAAAACATTGATAAACGGACTCACCGATGAGGTAAAACCAGATACGGGCTTCTTTACGCCGCTTGTTTGCAGTTGGGCCTTTTTCCTGGTTGTGCTGGCTGTCACATTCGTTGAATGGCGACATAAATCCTATTTCAGGATTGTTGATTGCATCTTGTTTTTCACAGCTGGAATAGCAGGAATCGTACTGTTTTTCCTGAGTTTCGTTTCGACACATCCATGCGTTTGCCCGAACTGGAATATTATCTGGTTACAACCTTTTGACTTAGCAGCTGTTATTTTGTTTACAGTAAAAAAGTTAAGAAAGGCCGCATATTATTATCATTTTATTAACTTTGCGGCGCTTACGCTGATGCTGGCTGGCTGGCATTTCATTCCGCAGCATTTAAATACAGCATTTATTCCGTTGGTAATGAGCCTTTGGCTCCGTTCGGGATATGGCGTTTACAGAAAAATATGGAACATCGGGTACGAAAAATATTAACATCGCTCATCGCAATTCTGGCAGCAACCAACCTGGAGGCTCAACAAAGCACTCCCAAATTGGTCGTGTGCATCACTGTCGATCAATTGCGGGGTGATTATATAGAATACTTTTATAATACATTCGGCGAGCGTGGTTTCAAGCGGTTGATGAATGAAGGACTGGTGTATAACAACATACGGTTCGAATTCTCAGACATAGATGAAGCCAGTGCCTTTGCCACCCTATTCACCGGAAGCAATCCTAACTTCAATGGAATAGCGGGAAAGAACATTTACGATTTTGACAAGGAAAAGGAAGTTTCGGTCTTATATGACCCGGACTATATCGGCAATTATACGAAAGAGCATTATTCTCCCCGGAAACTGATCAGCTCCACAATCGGAGACGAACTGAAAATCGCCTCCAAAGGTAGAAGTGACGTATATGCCATTGCTCCCAACCCCGAAAGTGCGATCCTTTCTGCCGGACATGCGGCAAACGGTGCTTTCTGGATGGACGATTACAACGGCAAATGGGCAACAACGACCTACTACAAAGGGCTTCCTTGGTATGTGGACCGCTACAACAACGGCCCGGAATCTCTGTCGGCACGTTTGGAGCAGATGACTTGGACTCCCTCCCTGTCACTGGATAAGTTCAATGCATTTCCGTACGTGTTAGATGAAATTCCTTTCAAATACACATTCAAGGAAAATACAAACGAGTGTTTCTTCAACTTGAAGACATCCCCTTTTATCAATAAGGAAATCAACCGCTTGGCGCTTCAGTTCCTCGAATACGGGGCTTTCGGTACACGTTCCTGTCCGGATATGCTTGCTATCACTTATTATGCAGGCAATTATCGCGGCAATATGCATAAGGAATACACCCGCGAGATACAAGACACCTATTATCAGTTGGACAAGGATCTGGAGCAGTTGTTGGACAAGATCGACAAGAAGGTCGGACTGAACAACACGCTGATCGTCTTTACCGGTTCAGGATATTATAAGAGTGAAGAAGAGTATCCTGACGGCATGCAGCTGACAAATGGCGAATTCCATCCGAAACGTTGCGTCGCCTTACTCAATATGTACTTGATGGCGATCTACGGCCAACATACGAATTGGGTAAAAGGATTCTATAACAACCATATCTATCTGAACCGCAAAGCGATAGAAGACGCGAAGCTGGAACTGACGGTCATACAGGAAAAGGCGGCCGAATTCTTGCGCGAATTCAGCGGCGTGCAATTCGTTGCCACCGAAAATGTCCTTCGTACGGGCAACTGGAACGAAAAGACTTCCAAATATCTGCACGGAACCCACCTTTCAAGCCGTGGCGACCTGATCATCGAGTTGCAGCCCGGATGGACCATCAACAATGACGATCCGAAAGCGAAAGTAAAAGTAATACGAAATAATGCAGTTATAACCCCGCTGGTATTTATGGGCAATGGCATCAAGCCGGAACATATCTACCGCGAAGTAAAAGCCACAGAGGTAGCCCCAACGGTAACCCATGTGCTGAGGATCAGGCCACCCAATGCGTCCCTCAGCTTGCCACTTAGAGAATTGACAATTGACAATGGACAATTGACAATTCCATCTAAATAAATATCCATTGACAAATACAAACAAATAAAATTAGTAACCATCCAATTGAAATCGTCAATTGCATTGTCAATTGTCAATTGTCAATTGTCAATTTAATAAGTTATGGGATTTAATGAATTTATGACGAAGCTGTTCGGCAATAAGTCGCAGCGTGACCTGAAAGAAATCACCCCGTATGTGGACAAGATCAAGGCCGTATATCCGTCAATCCAAAAGCTCTCGAATGACGAGCTTCGTGCAAAAACTGATGAAATCAAACAACGTATCCAGGATTACGTAGCCGATGAACGCGCTAAAGTGGAAGAACTGCGCAAAGGCATCGACAACAAGGAACTGGAAGAACGTGAAGCGATCTGGGCAGAAGTTGACAAGATCGAAAAGAATATCACTGAAAAGATGGAAGTGGTGCTGGAAGAGGTACTTCCAGAAGTCTTTTCTATCATGAAAGATACGGCTCGCCGTTTTTCTGAAAACGAAACGATCGAAGTAACGGCAAATGACTTCGACCGTAACCTGGCTACCAAATACGACTTTGTGGAAATCAACGGCGACAAGGCCATCTATCACAACCATTGGGTGGCAGGTGGCAACGAAATCACCTGGGATATGGTCCACTACGACGTACAGTTGTTCGGTGGTGTCGTACTGCACAAAGGCAAGATTGCCGAAATGGCGACCGGTGAAGGTAAAACATTGGTGGCTACTCTGCCGGTATTCTTGAACGCATTGACCCGCAACGGTGTACACGTAGTAACCGTGAACGACTACCTGTCAAAACGTGACTCGGAATGGATGGGCCCGTTATATATGTTCCACGGACTGTCGGTAGACTGTATCGACAAGCATCAGCCGAACTCCGACGCCCGCCGTGCCGCTTACAATGCCGACATCACATTCGGTACGAACAACGAATTCGGTTTCGACTATCTGCGTGACAATATGGCGATCAGCCCGAACGACCTGGTACAACGCAAACACAACTACGCCATCGTCGATGAGGTCGACTCCGTGTTGATCGACGATGCCCGTACACCGTTGATTATTTCCGGTCCGATCCCTCGCGGCGAAGAGCAGCTGTTCGAACAGTTCCGTCCGAACGTGGAAGTAGTCGTAAACGCACAGAAAGACCTTTGTTCCAAGATGCTGATCGAAGCCAAGAAGAAAATGGCAAGCAGCGATCAGAAAGAGGTGGAAGAAGGTTCTATCCAACTGTACCGTTCCTTCAAAGGATATCCGCGCAACAAGGCACTGATCAAATTCCTGAGCGAACAAGGCGTAAAAGCCCAGATGTTGAAGACGGAAGAATATTTCATGTCTGAAAACATGCGTCACATGCATGAAGCGACAGACGAACTGTACTTCGTGATCGACGAAAAAAATAACAGTATCGAATTGACCGATAAAGGTATCGACTTGCTGACCGGCAAGACCGATGATCCGACATTCTTCGTATTGCCGGATATCACCTCCCAGCTTTCCGAACTGGAACATATCCAAAACGAAGAAGAAAAACAGGCTAAGAAAGACGAATTGCTGGCCAACTATTCCGTCAAGAGCGAACGCGTACATACGATCAACCAGTTGTTGAAGGCTTACACTTTGTTCGAGAAAGACGACGAATATGTCGTGATGGACAACAAGGTCATGATCGTCGACGAACAAACGGGCCGTATCATGGACGGACGCCGCTACTCCGACGGTCTGCATCAGGCTATCGAAGCAAAAGAACGTGTGAAAGTGGAAGCTGCAACACAGACATTTGCAACAATCACCCTGCAGAACTACTTCCGCATGTATCACAAGCTGTCAGGTATGACCGGTACGGCAGAAACGGAAGCCGGTGAATTCTGGGACATCTACAAACTGGATGTTGTCGTAATCCCGACAAACCGCCCGATCGCCCGTAACGACATGAACGACCGCATCTACAAGACGAAACGCGAAAAATATAACGCCGTAATCGAAGAGATCGTCCGGTTGACCGAAGCAGGACGTCCGGTACTGGTCGGTACGACATCCGTCGAAATATCCGAATTGTTGAGCCGTATGCTTACTATGCGTAAGATCAAACATAACGTCCTGAACGCGAAATTGCACCAGAAAGAAGCTGAAATCGTAGCGACTGCCGGACAGAGCAGTACGGTGACGATCGCCACCAACATGGCCGGTCGTGGTACTGACATCAAGCTATCGCAGGAAGTAAAAGCAGCCGGCGGTTTGGCCATCATCGGTACGGAACGTCACGAAAGCCGCCGTGTAGACCGTCAGTTACGCGGTCGTGCCGGACGTCAAGGTGACCCGGGTTCTTCCGTATTCTTTGTTTCTCTGGAAGACGATTTGATGCGTCTGTTCGCATCTGAAAAGATAGCCGGATTGATGGACAAATTAGGGTTCAAGGAAGGTGAAGTATTGGAACACAGCATGCTGAGCAAATCTGTTGAACGTGCTCAGAAGAAGGTGGAAGAAAACAACTTCGGTATTCGTAAACGTCTGTTGGAATATGACGACGTGATGAACTCGCAACGTAACGTAATCTATACCCGCCGTCGTCATGCTCTGATGGGAGAACGTATCGGTCTGGACGTATTAAATACAATTTATGATACATCCGTTGCAATCGTCGACCAGCATGCCGATGGTGACTACGAAGGTTTCAAGCTGGAACTGTTCAAGACTTTCGCAATGGAATGTCCGTTCACGGAAGAAGAATTCAAGAACGGCAAAGCCGACAAGCTGGCCGATAAACTGTTCGATGAAGCGTTGCAGCTGTTCAAACGCCGCATGGAACGTATGACTCAGGTTGCCAATCCGGTGATCAAACAAGTTTACGAACATCAGGGGGCGATGTATGAAAACATCATGATCCCTATTACGGACGGTAAACGTATGTATAATGTTTCCTGCAACTTGAAAGAAGCTTACGAAACAGAAAGCAAAGCTATCACGAAAGCATTCCAAAAATCGATCGTCCTGCATACTATCGATGAAGCTTGGAAAGAACATTTGCGTGAAATGGACGAACTGCGTCACTCGGTACAAAACGCCAGTTACGAAAATAAAGATCCCCTGTTGATCTACAAGTTAGAGTCTTACAACCTGTTCAAGAACATGGTGGATATGATGAACCGTAAGACTGCTGCTGTCTTGATGCGCGGGCAGATCCCTGTTCGCGAAGAACCGACCGAAGAAGAAAAGCAGGCTATGGCTGCCCGTCAAGCAGCTATGGAAGAGGCTGCCCGTCAGCGTATCGCTATCCAAAGAGCTGAAGCCGAGCGCCACCAGGACATGAGCAAATATCGTACTGAGAAGACCGATATCTCCGGTAACAACAATCCGGAAGAACGTGCCCAGCAACAACCGCGCCAGGAACCAGTTCGCGCCGAAAAACGCGTAGGTCGCAACGACCCCTGTCCTTGCGGAAGCGGTAAGAAATATAAGAATTGCCACGGGCAAGGTTTATAATCCTATCCTGTAAGATCAAAACAAAGGCGGCTCTGAAGGTCGCCTTTGTTTTCTTTATAAATCTAAAAAAACATAAAATCCTTTTGTCTCTTACATTACACTTACTACCTTAGTCGAACTAATTTAAATATTACATTTAATCACCATGAAGAAAATTATCTTATTACTGGCTTTTTGCCTGAGTGTAGGCAATTTATTCGCACAAGATGCGAACGCAGACAAACTGCGTGAAGAAGGAGACGCAGCCATGACTGCAAAAAACTATCCCGAAGTTGTAGCAAAGTACAGCGAATACTTGAAACTTACAAACTATGAAGATGAAAGCCGTATCTTTAACTGTGCATTTGCAGCTTACAATGCCAAAAAGTATGACGATGCCATCAAGTTCTACGACATGGCCATTCAAAAGGGCTATAAAGCGGACGACGCCTATGTAGGCAAAGCGATGTCTTTGCGTAGTCAGGACAAAGCTGCTGATTTTACAGCTACAGTTGAAGCTGGTCTGAAAGCAAATGCCCAAAACGCAAACCTCGAAAAACTTCTGTATGCTTATTGCATGAAGAAAGGACAGGCAGCCCAGAAAGCAGGTAAGACAGAAGAAGCAGAAGAACTGTTTAAAGACGTATTAGTTGTAAGTAACGCCAAATATAAAGGCAACGCTCTGTACAGCCTTGGCGTTATGTTCTACAATGCAGGTGCAAAAATTCTGGCCGATGCCAACCCGATCGCAACATCCGATCCAGACAAATACGCTGCTGAAAAGAAAAAAGCAGATGCTCAAATGGCAAAAGCAAAAGGTTATCTGGAACAGGCAGTCGCTTTGAACGCAGCCGATGCTAATTCCAAAAAGATTCTGGATGCTATCAATGCTGCTGCAAAATAAAGTATAACGCAATAATTAAAAAGAGGACTTCGGTCCTCTTTTTTTATTTATACAAAAAGCGAATCATATAAATCCGTACGACAGAGATCCGGCATAATATCAACCACACTCGGAACAACTATCGGCCGGTGTTTATTCAAATGTTAATCCTTTCCAAATCGTCCGGTACATAAACGGTTCCGGAGAATGCCTGTGCAGCTTCACGCATATAAGATTGCTTGCGGGTATCCAAGTTACGGTCTTCGGTGTGATATAAGACCAAATTCTTCACTCCCAATTCCGCAGCCAATCTCCCGGCGTCCAATGCCGTACTGTGGTGCTTCTTATAAGGTTGGAAAACTTCCCGATCCTCATACAAGCAAAAGGCTTCGCATAAAAGCCAGTCCGCATTTTCCACATAAGAGCGGTTTATCACATTATAAGGTTCGTCTCCCAGACAGACAAACGACTGTCCGTCCGGCAGCTGCGTTCGAAATCCGAACTGTTTTTCTTTGGTGGATGCGATATCGAAACATTGCAGGCATAAACCTCCGGCTTCAAAGGTCTCTCCATCCTTCACCTCACGAAACTCGACTGCGCTCCCGATCAATGCGACGATCTTTGCCGGCAGCAATTTCCGGCAGATCCAATCCAGCACTTCCAACACCTTATCATGTCCATACACCCGGAAAGTGCCCGTATATTGTCCGGACAGCATTTTCTGCATAACGATACGGACCATCCAGACAGCCCCCAATATATGGTCGGTATGAGCATGTGTCACAAACATATCATGTATCTCGCTTATCGCGATTCCCGCTTTCTCCAACTGTCCCAATATACCGTTGCCACCTCCGGCGTCGACCAGTAAGATGTTCTTTCCGGTCTTAATCGTGAAACAGGTGTTATAACATTTTGTAACGGTAGCATTACCTGTTCCGAGCATAGTCAGTTCAGTAGTCATATTTTCAATCATAAATGTAGGTTTATCTATATTTTATTACAGTTACTTATTATCATTCCGTCCGGTCAAGCCTGTACGCCCGATACTACTCGAACAAAATTCTAAACCTCGTCAATCCGTCCGCATACGTCCTAAGAGAAAAAGAACAGTTGTGCTTTTGAAGCACTTCGCGGATAAAGATCAAGCCGATGCCCTGACCACCGCGTTTGGTGGAAAAGAAAGGGCTGAACAACTTGGCCTCCGTTTCCTTATCAATGCCTTTACCAGTGTCGGCAATCTCCAGGCAAACCGGATTACGGGAGGTACGGATATAAATCTCGCCATCGTGGCCGATCGCCTCGGAGGCGTTCTTGATGATGTTGACCAATACCTGTTCGAAGAGTGAATTGTCCAGATTGACAATCGGCGAGACGGAGTCCAGCTCCATCACGATCCGGATATTCCGGTTCAGACAGATCGTTTCCATAAAACGTTTGCAAGAAAAGACAACTGCATTCAGCGGCTGTGTCTTGGTTTGCGGCTCCGGTATGCGGACCACATCTGCAAAATTCGTGATAAAATGGCTCATACTGTAACAACGCTCTATCGAAACGCGCAAAACTTCACAAATATCTTCCGTATCCTGCATCTCGCTGAAGGTCGCTTCAAGCGTATCCAATGTAGAAGTAATGCCGGCAGTCGTGTTATTCACCTCATGGGCAATCATGCGGATCACCTTTTCATACGCTTTCTTTTCGGCCTTGAAGACCTCCTGCGTCAACATTTCCACCAGATAGAACGAATGATGGAAGCCACGGTCCACAAACGATGAATGCGTACATTTATAGATATTGGCATCGTTCAGGCGAACTGTCTGCGAATCGTACAAGGGGATCGGCTCCAGCTCTGCCGCCAAAGGTGAATCCAATTCCGACAGACGCTTACCCACAATATCCGGCAAGGAAGAGATCCCCAACATCTTACGAGCCGCCGGATTAACCGAAAGGACTTCCTTATCGAGATTCAACATAATCACTCCCATCGGTGAAGCATTGATCAGCAGATCCAGAAAATGATTCTGTTCCCTTAAATGCAGTCGTTCGTTCTTCAACTGTTCCATCATCTTGTTGAATATATCGACAATACGATCTGCCTCCTTCTGTCCCACACGGCTCAGACGGGAACTGAAATCCTGTTCCTTCAACAGCTCCATACCGTTCCCAATGATATGAAGCGGCTTGATGATACGGCGATAGAACACAGACAAATAGAGAACCGTCAGAAGTACGAGTCCTTCCACCAAGAAGAACAGGAAAACCGATTCCGTATAGAAAGCATGATAGGTAATGATTGCCAATACAGACAACAGCAATGCAGTCAATATCCAAAACAGTCCTTTTATTCTCATCAGCCGGGACGATTTACTTGTCTACAGGTATATCATATTTCTCTAGACGACGGTACAGGGCTGCCCGACTGATGCCGAGCGCCGTAGCAACGTGTGAAAGATTACCGGCATGTGTCTTCAGTGCCTGGAGAATCGTTTGCTTTTCCAACTCGTCCAACGTCAGGCCTTCAAGCGAAGAAGCAGCCTCAGCCTTTGCCGACAGCATCGTATGGAAGCACTGGCTCTCGAAGTCAGAGGCTTCCAAAACAGCCTTGCCTGATACCAATATCGTCCGTTCCACCAAATTCTTCAACTCACGGATATTACCAGGATAAGGCAGCTTTTGCAGGAAGGTCAAGGCTTCCGACGAAAAGCGGACGGTAGGCAAGCCGTTTATCTCCGATTGTTTGTCGGCAAAATAGCGTACCAACAGAGGAATATCGTCTTTACGCTCACGAAGCGCAGGCAAGTGGACGGTTATCAAGTTGATGCGATAAAACAAATCTTCCCGAAACATGCGCTCTACCACCATTTCACGCAGGTTACGGTTTGTCGCGCTAACCACACGGATATCGACTTTGCGAGGACGGCTATCGCCCAAAACCTCGAACGTCTGATCTTGCAGAACACGTAACAACTTCACCTGACAAGACAGTTCGAGATCGCCGATTTCATCGAGAAAGATCGTCCCTTTATTTGCCATCTCGAAACGTCCGGTACGATCGATATAAGCATCGGTAAACGCTCCTTTCTTATGCCCGAACATCTCACTCTCGAAAAGGCTTTGCGAAAGTCCGCCAAGGTTGACCTTTACGAACGGCTCCTTCGCACGTGAACTGTTCGTATGAATCGCCTCGGCAATCAGTTCTTTGCCTGTTCCACTCTCTCCGGTTATCAGGACTGAAGCGTTGGTCGGAGCAATCCGGGAAACCGTCCCCAGCACATCCATCAACGGAGCGCTCTGGCCTATGATCTTGTCAAAATGAAATTTATTATCGGCATCCAGACGGTTCAATGGCATTTTCTGCTCCTTCTTCTGTTCACTTAGTTCGATCGCCGTACGGATAGATTTCAGCAGTACGAGATTATTCCAAGGTTTAGTCACAAAATCGAAAGCTCCTGCTTGCATTCCCTGTACGGCAAGCGAAATAGATCCCCATGCCGTCATCAGAATAACCGGGACATCGGGCTGGAATACCTTCACCTGCTTCAGTAGTTGTATACCCTCTTCACCGGTTGTAGTCAGTGTAAAGTTCATATCCATCAGGATAAGCTGCAACGTTGTCTGGCGTACGACAACCAACGCCTCTTCCGGCCCCGGAACAGCTTCCGGTTCGAACCCAGCTCGTTTCAACAAGAAAGTTAGCGAAGAACGAACGGCAGCATCATCGTCTATTATCAAGATCATTGATTTATGATTTCAAATTTATGATTTATGATTTGCAAATTTATAGAATTAAATCAATCATCGCCTCACGATCTTCTCAAATTCCGCATCAAGAGTCTGGTCATTAATGAAATCATAAAGAGTGACGCTGCGTATATTGTAATAGTAGTTCCAATAGTCGTACAATTCCTGGATATGCTTCTGTTTAGCCTCATCCTTCGATTGTTGTGCATCGTTCAGGTCCAGAATATTGATCTTTCCGATCATGAATGTCTCGATAGAAGTCTTGTAGCGCTTCTCGGCAATCACATCAGCTTCCTGAGCGATCTCCAATTGGGCAGCCTGGTTATTAAAGTTTTCCACCAACAGGAAAATATCCTGATTGAAACTGATTTCCTCCTGGCGAATCTTGGACAATGTCACATCGCGGTTAGATTCGGCAACCTTCACTTTGCCCCGGCGCTTACCCCAGTCGAGAATCGGGATCGTCATGCCGACTTCCACCACTTGGTTTCCTTTTAACCGGTGATAGGCTGCATCAAACGTATGGTCTTTTCCGGTATAACCGATCGTGGCAAAAAGGTTGATACTGCGGCGGTTTCCTTTGGCAGCCGCGACCTCGTAATCGGCTTCCAGCTGACGACGACGAATATTCTTGGCAAACGAATTGTTTTCCTGTGCTTTCTGTAACACAACCTCATAAATCATCCGTAGAGAAGGAGCGGACTCCGGCAGGATCGGCTCGATCACTTCCTGTTCGCTCAACCCCAAAAAAGCACGGAGCTGAAACATATTGGCATTGAGACCGGACTGCGCCTCAGTCAGCTTCCCTTTCATCTGCAAGGCAGACAACTTCAGCTGCATTAGTTCACTCTCGGAGATATGACCGATCTTACGCTTGGCAATAGCTATCTCGTACAACTTATCGGCATTTTCAAGGTTCTGCCTGGCAATATGCAAGTTCTCATTCGCCAGCAACAAGTTGAAAAAATAACCGATCGTGTTGATCGTCACCCCTTCCACACTCTCGATATAAGCGGCTTTCGCTTCCTGATAGCGTACAGGCTCGATACGCCTTTTCCATTTCTGATCGTTCACACCGAAAATCGGTTGCGTAAGCGTCAACCCGATAGGCACGCTCATATATTCGTTGAAAGCCCCTTTCCCTAACTGCCGGTTGAAATCGAGAGAAGAGTTCAACGATATCTTACCACCTGTCAAAGCTATATTCTGATCAATCGAAATCTCTCCGTTCAAGCCTAGCGAATTATTTTGGACAAAAGTGTACGAACCATCGGACTGCTGGTATTTGGTATACTGTTTACTATAAGCTGGAAGCGTCCCTTTGAAGTTTATCTCCGGTAACTGGTCGGCAACATGTGTACGGTATTCCCAATAAGCAGTTTTCAGCTCGTTTAAGGCAACTGCAGCATCCACCGATTGCATTTGCGCCAAGTTAATCGCTTCTTTGAGGGTCAGCCTGACAGTATCTTGTTCCTGTGCCTGCAATCCGACATCCGATAACAGGAGAGAAATAATGGCTATATAGATCTTTTTCATCGTAATAAATGTTTTGATCTACCGTTGGCAAAAGCTATGCCAAAAAGATATATGACTGATTATCTGCAACATGTTCCAAACAATAGTGTCCGAAAATGAACATAGTGTCCGTTTTCGAAGTATTATTAGTATCTTTGTCCCGTTCTCTCAAAACAATAAATAATATGAAAAACAGCGGCTTCACTTTCCGTAAACGACTAGCCAGTTTCCGGTATGCTTTTAACGGCATCCGTTTATTGATACAAAAAGAGCACAATGCGTGGATACATTGTTTTGCGGCTATTTGTGTGGTTATTGCCGGCTTTTTCTTCGGTTTATCCCAGACAGAATGGATAGCAGTCATAATCGTAATCGGAGCTGTATTATCGGCAGAAGCAATCAATTCATCCATCGAATCATTGGCAGATTTAGTCTCACCCGAATACAACGAAGCAATAAAAAAAACGAAAGATCTAGCAGCAGGAGCCGTTTTAATTATGGCAATAGCGGCTGCAATAGTCGGATCGATTATTTTTTTTCCTAAACTGGGATTTTGAATGGCTATTTAAAAGAATAATCCTTTATTTCATTGTTTTACAATTCTCTTTGTTTATATTTGTGCCATTATTAATTAAACATTAAAACAGGAGATTATGGCACGCACAGTAAATTATCCGAAAAGAGCGGAGAAAATTAAAGAAATGATTGATGATTTAGTAAAGGAAATGGGACATTCTCCACACAGAATGTCTAAAAAAGACAAAATCAAACTCATTGATATTGACTTTGAAAATATTGACGTTGTAACACTAATGCAGGTACAGGCACGTATCAGCCGCCTTATTCTTGAAAAAAGTAAATAACACAAAGAAAGCATATCTATAAATGAAACGAATCCTTACCCTGATTTTCGTATTATTCGTTTGTTTATCGGGAAAAGCGCAGGAAGTTGAGATAAGCGGAAGCCGCAAAGCTGTCCGTACGTCAGGTGACGTGTTGGCGTTTGTAACGCCTGTAGCGAGTTTGACCACCGTATTGGTGTTGCAGGATTGGAAAGGATTGAAGCAAGGCGCTTTGGCAGGAGTTTCTACTATAGGTATGACATACGCCCTGAAATATCTGATCAAGAAAGAGCGACCGGACGGTAGCGACAAACATTCGTTTCCTTCCATGCACACCTCAGTTTCATTTACGGGAGCTGCATTCATCCAACGGCGTTATGGCTGGAAATGGGGAATTCCGGCCTATGCGATTGCCTCGTATGTGGGATGGAGCCGGACGTATGCCAAAAAGCACGACTGGTGGGACGTTGTGGCGGGAGCCGCTCTCGGAGCCGGAAGCGCTTACATTTTTACCCGTCCGTTTGCCACGAAGCATAACCTGTCTATCAGCCCTGTTGCGAGTGATAAACACTTCGGCATATATGCTTCCATGACATTTTAGAAAATTAAGCCCGGCTTTACGATCTCTGTGAAGCCGGGCTTTTTCATACAAACAGTGAGCCATATTAAGCCTTGAGCTTTTGAAATCCAAACGATTATGGATAAAGAATTACCTGAATCAGCATTAGGCATCAAGCCTCCCAAGTCGTATATCCGCGTCAGCAAAAGTAATCTGCCTGGCTACAAAGGCTATAAAGCCAGTGTCATCTTCCGCAGTACGATCGGCATTGAAACGATCGCCGAACGTATTGTCAAGAAAAGAAACGTATACGGTAAAGAAACCCTTGTCACGGCTTTCAATATAATCAAAAACGAAATCTATGAGGCCATCGAAGAAGGCTTTAACGTCGACTTCGGTTTCGGCCGTACGGAGATCACTGCAAGCGGTAGCTTCGAAAGCCTGGGCGAGAAGTTCAACCGCAAGAAACATACCCTCACGCCTTGTCTCCGTCCTTCGCCTCAACTGAAGCAGCGCACGGCACGCATCCCGGTCGAAAACATCACGCAGGAAACGTTCGCCAATGCTCCGCGTCCGGCCTATGTCAGCCTCAAGATCGAACCTCGCACTGCTGACAGCACCGAACCTTACAACCAGCTTCCTGCCGGACGCCATCCGTTCATCTCGATCTACGGCAGCCGCCTGACGCTGATGGGCGGCCTGCCCGGCGTCGGCGTCAGGCTCCGGTGCGTCGCTACCGATGAAGAATATTTCTATCCCTCCAGCAAGATGTCCGTCAACTCGGTGAACCGCCTTTGCTTCCCCACCGACATCGACTTTACGCCCGGTGAATGGGAAGCGATCATTGGTAGCCAGTACACTCCTACTTATCATTTATATAAGAAGGAACGTTACGGCTATCTCACCTTTACCGTTGTGTGACACCTCGATGGTTACCTGCATTGAGTATGCCTCATAGTTATGAGGCTTATTACCTCATAGGTTTGAGGCTACACACCTCACTGGTTTGAGGTTTATCACCTCATAGTAATGAGGCATGTCGGATGCAGGTAACCATCGAGCCTGCAAGATATCTGTGTTCAGAGAGCTGCGCAACGCTTTGCGCTCTTTACATCACCTGCCGCCCATCGAAGAAGCGCACGGTGCGTGAGGTCTGGCGCGCCTGCTCTTCGTTATGGGTGACCATGACGATGGTGCGTCCGTCTTCCTTGTTCAATTTGTGGAGCAATTCCATGACTTCAGCTCCCATCTTGGAGTCCAGGTTACCGGTCGGCTCGTCGGCAAGGATGATGTCGGGATTTCCGACGATGGCACGGGCGATGGCGACACGCTGACACTGGCCGCCGGAGAGCTGCGTCGGGAAGTGGCGCATGCGGTGCGAGAGGCCGACCTTTTCGAGCACGGCGACGGCGGCTTCACGGCGTTCCTTGGCGCTGACCTTACGGTAAAGAAGGGGCAGTTCGACATTATCGAGTACGTTCAGCGAATTGATCAGATGGAAAGACTGGAAGACGAAACCTAACTTCTGGTTACGGAACTCAGCCAGTTGCTTGTCATTCATATTGATCGTGTTGATTCCGGCAATCTCGACCGTGCCGGAAGTCGGGGCGTCCAGTAACCCGATGATGTTCAGCAACGTAGATTTACCACAACCGGAAGGCCCCATGATACTCAGGAATTCTCCCTTATTGACCGTCAGGTTCACGTTCTCCAGGGCAACCGTCTCGATTTCTTTCGTCCGGTAGATCTTCTCAAGATTTGTAAGTGTTATCATAATCGTTATTGTTTGTTGTGGACAGGGTTAAGAGACTGCCCGTTGTTATTATATTCTTTCGTATATGCTTCCAATCGGCAAATTGCGTATCAAAAGGAGTAAATCACTCATAATGCAACGCCTCCGCCGGAGCCAACCGTACCGCCTTGCGTACCGGGAACCAGATACCTATACAGATCATGACCCCCATCAGAAGATAGGTAAAACCGAAAGTCATGAGAAAACGCATAAATGTAAGCGGTTGGCGGTAAGAATCGAGCTGGTCCATATAAACCATATTAAAGGCAAAGATGATCAACAAGGGCAATGTAAAGGCAAGCAAACAAAGTCCCTCGGTATACATATAGCGTTCCAACGTGATACGGTGAGCCCCCAAAGCCATCCGGAGCCCGATCTCTCCTTTGCGGTTCTGCATACGAAGCCAGAAAGTGCCGATGATACCAAAGAAGACATTTACCAACATAAAGACCATCAAGGAGATTTTGTTATTCGCCTCCCGTTCTTTCTGACTCAATTGCTGTTCACGGAAAGAGGAGATCGGGGTAATGCCGTAGACATAAAGATTGTTGACCTTCAGCCTCTCTCCCATTCCGTCCAGGAACAGGTTCATCTCGTTCTGCGTATAAGGACGTTTCATCCGAACACAGAACTCTGCGCTGCTGGCACCGAAGCTACTGACAGTTGAATTGTAAGTTTCACCTTCCAAGCACTGGAAATAAGAGGCTTCCGGACGTTCGTATTCGTTCGTGCGGATGGAAGTGGAAACCGCAGCGATCTCGGATGACAGATCATGACCGCCATGATACACGCGACGACCGACAATATTCGGGGCACCGTGATAGAAACCTTCCGCCATTTCCGGTGTGATCACAATCACGTTATGCCGTCCGGCAACCTTGTCGTAGACCGGTTCCCCGTCGACCGTCCGGATACGGAAAAGGCGGAAATATTCCGGTGTGACATTGCGCATTTGGAACGACTCCATATGGGCCGCATAGATCGTGTCGCCATCCACCGGCTTGACTTCCCTCCAGGAATTGCCGTTCGAATAGGGACAAGAATAGAAAGTGACACAAACATCCTCCACTTCCGGGTTCTGACGGATCTGAGTCATCAACCGCGTCAAATCTTCCGGATCGGACGAATGATAGAGAGAATCAGGCACGTAGCCCGGCGCCTTTGCATCCAAATCGCTTAACTTAAAACGCCATACGTTTCCGATATCGAAGCCTAAAGGAGCATGATATGTCCGGTAATCCACCCAGAACGTATCTATCATCATCCAGAGCACTGCAGCCACCACCGCCAACTCTGCAAATATCCAGCCGTTACTGCAGCGCTGGTTCCACATTATCTTTAAAATATGTCTGATCATTGTATTGGATTTATTTATTGTTCAATGCTTCCACAATTTGTTCACGGGAGATCCGGATTGCCGGAAGGCCGGCGCTCAGCAGATTCAACAGCAGAGTGAAGAAAAGGGCGGCGGCAAACAGGACAGGCTTGAAAAGCATCTCGAAAGTAACCACTGTATCCTTTGTCAAAAGGAACGACTTGCCGAGTTGGAGCAAGATAACAGACAGGACGATTCCGATCAAGCCCCCGATCAGAGTGATAATCAGATTCTCGCATAAGACCTGCGTCAACAGACGTCCTTTCGTTGCCCCGAACGCTTTACGAAGCCCCACCTCGGAGCGGCGTTTTTGAACGGACGATTGGACGACACCTGTCAGGTTCAATGTCGGCACCAACAACAGGAACAACAACAAAGGAGCCGTTTGCGTCAGATATTCTTTCCATCCCCTCCGGATACCTCCGTCCATATCATTCGATCCCAACGCTACGTCCAAGCGGGAAAACACGAAGTTCATTCCTAAGACAAACTCACGGCCGGCAGCATTATAACGGCTGACCGCTTGTTTGATTTCCGCACGGATCGCCTCGAAATCACTTGCCGAACAAGCTAGGATAACCCCTTGGAAACTACCGCAGACACCACCGCACGACCTACCGTTCACATAATTCGTATTGCTGGTATAGGGAACCCAAACATCCGCATAAGCACTGTTGGCTGCCCGCGTCGGAGCTTCCACCACTCCCGTAACGGCATACGGCACATAGCCCATCAACACCTCTTTTCCGATCGGATCTTCCGATCCGAAAAGCTTGCGGGCCAACGTATTCGTAATGACCACACGAGGCAAGCCGGAAATGAAATCTGCCTCCGTAAACGGTTTGCCGGAAATGAAGCGGAAATCAAAGACCTTCCAGAAACCGGGATCGGTATACTTTATCACATACTCCTCGAACAGCTGGCGGTCCGACAGCGAGACGATCACCTTGCCGCTCGCTATCGCCGTCACCGCTTCGGGGGTTTGAAGCGGATAAAGACATTCCTTCACGACACCATCGGACATGGCGGTCGAATTCCGGGTTTCACTATCCCGTGAATCAGCCCGTATCCCCATGATATAAAGCATCCTGTCCCGGTTCGACTCCGGTCGAAAACCGACCAGCTTGATTTGGAACTGGAGAATCACCACCAGTATCATCGCAATCGAAAGTGCCGTTCCAAGAATCGAGATCACACTGGTAAGGCGATTCTCCTTCAACATCTGGATAGCTTGTTTAAAATACTGTCTGAACATGAGAAAAGATATTTACGATTTATAATTTATGATTTCTTGCTTATGGCCAATGATGAACATCCCATAAATCTTTTCATTCATAATGCAAAGCCTCCGCCGGATTCATCTTTGCAATCCTGCGTGCCGGGAACCAGATACCGAGCCAGATCATACCGGCCAGCAACAGGCAACTGCTTCCGAAAGTGACAAGAAAACGCCACCAGGTGTAAGCCAATCGGTCTGTGTCCGGCAAATCGAAATAGAGCATATTGAATATAAACACCAAAACCACCGGAATCGTAAAGATCAGCAAGAAAAGACCTTCTACGTTCAAAAAACATTTCAATGTGCCACGGGAAGCACCAAGAGCCGAACGAAGTCCCATTTCGCCACGGCGATACTGCGTACGGAGCCAAAATGTGCCGACAATACCGAAAAAGACATTCACCAGCATAAAACCGACAAGAGCTATTTTCTTCTTCAGATTGTCTATACTGCTTTTCAGTATAACCGGACGTTGTTCCTCCAACGGGATGACACTCGATACATACAGATTATTCACTGACAGCCGTTCACCCATTTTCTCCAGGAAACTATCCATATCTTCCATACGAAACCCGTTTCTCATGCGGACCAGACAGTCCATATTTTGAGGCTTTGCATCGGAAGCCGATTTGGCAATATCTTCGTCGGTCCTCATCAAATAATAGAAGCAAGGTTCGCTTTTCACATATTCGTTCTGACGGATGGGAGAGGTAACAGCAGCAACTGTTTCGGAAGTCGTACTCTTGGAACTCCATTTCACCTGCTTACCTTTGCCGGACTGCCCTTGGAAGAAATCAGTCTCCATATCCCCCGATATGACAATATCGCCTGTACTTTCCTCCACGATCGGACGTATCGGACGGCCCTCCCTGTCACTAATCCGCAAGACATCGAAATAAGAAACAGTCACATTAAACATCTGGTAATAATTGGCCTTTACGCTTGTATCAGCATCCGCCCGTACCAACTGGGACCAACTGTTCGACCAGGTATACGGACAAGAATTCATCGCCAAACATATTTCATCCACCTGCGGAGCCCGACGGATGTTGTCAACCAAACGGACCAGATCTTCTCCATCGGTAGTCGTAAGCAACGAATCCGGGACATATCCCGGTATTTCAGGGCTCATCTTGCCGATATTCACCTTATAAACATTCGTTATATCGAAACCCAACGGCTTGTAATAGGTATACAGATTCACTAACAAAGAATCCATCATAATACATAACACGGCAAAAACCAATAATAGTTCCACAAATATCCAACCGTTATTCCGCCGTTGATGCCAGATTATTTTCAATATGTGCTTGATCATCGTCTTCTTAATTTATAAGTTAAACTATTCTCCGTCTTTCAGGGATATGACAATTTTCTGACGGGCAATGCGCATCGCCGGTATGCCTGCCGAAAGCAGATTCAGCAGTAAGCTGAAAAACAAAGCCAATAAAAACACAGCCGGCTGGAAAATCATATCCCCGCTTAAAGCCGTATCACGGCTTTGTAGCAAAAAATCTTTGCAAACAGGCAAAAGCAACAGGGAAAGGAGCAGACCAACCAGACCGCCGATCAACGTAATCACACTGTTCTCGTACAATATCTGGCGAACCAACACGCCGTAAGTCGCTCCAAATGCTTTACGCACTCCCATCTCCGCACGTCGTTTTTGCACGGCAGACTGTGTTACACCCAACAGATTCAAAGCAGGCACAAGCAGCAGAAACAACAAAAGGCTACCGGTTTCCAAAAGATAATCTTTCACATCCACCTTACGTTGCCCGATCGAACCGATCGCTATGTCAAAACGTGTAATAGGATTCTCGAAGAAATTAATCTTCGCATCCTGCTTCATCCCGTTATAACGTTCTATCTGCTTCAACAATTCATGCCGGATCGCTTCGAAATCACGGCTGTCCTTTGCCAACAGGCAGGTAGAAAACCAGCCGGCCATATTTTCGGAACTGGTATTCGTCATCAGGATACGGTCGGTCGTATAGGGGACCCACACGTCACCGAAAGCCGTATCGGCGGCACGGCTGACGTCTTTCACCACACCACAAACCGTATAGGCTGTCAAATCGATTATCACAGTTTTTCCTACAACGTCTGTCGTTCCGTATAATTTCCGGGCCACACTCTCGGACACGACTGCTTGTGTAATCCCCGAATCAAAATCCGCTTGCGTAAATGGTTTACCGGTCAGAAAGCGGAAAGAAAAGACTTTCCAGAAACCGGTGTCCGTATATTTGATCTGATATCCTTTATACATCCGTTTCCCTGGTATGGATAAAGGCTTCAACTGCATGGCATAACCAGAAACCGCTTCCGGTATCTCCAATGAATAGAAACATTCCTTCACTGCTTCAGGAGACATGTTTCCCCGGTTCCACCCATTACTGGTCTTCACTTCCGTCCCACTATCCACATACATCATCCGGTCGCGGTTGTTCTCCGGATAAAAATTGGCGAACTGTATCTGGAACACCAGGACTACCACCATAATCATAGCAATGGAGATGGCTGTACCCGCTATGGAAATGACACTGACAAGACGATTCTCCTTCAGCATCTGAATGGATTGCTTGATATATTGCTTGATCATAAAACTTACTATTACACGTTAATCTTCTATTTTCAATTTGTTCTTGTCTTTATAAGCATTCATGTCCGAGACAATGACCTGGTCACCTTCCTGCAGGCCACTAACCACTTCTACATATTCGAAATTACTGTCTCCCAACTGCACTTTGCGTTTCAACAACTGGTTTCCGTTTACGACAAAGAGTTCGTATTCTCCTTTTCCCACATAATAAGAAGAGTTGGCAATGCGGAGCACATCGTCTTTCACAGCATTCATCACATAGACATCGGTCTTCAAACCGGAACGAAGACGCTTATGATTGTCTTCCTCCAATTGGACCGTGAAAGAGATCACGCCGTTCTTCGACAAAGGAGTAACATCGCTGACCGTCCCGTCCAGTTTTTCACTGCCGATCTTGATAACCGCCTTACTGCCGGCTGCAATACGGTCTCCGTAGGTATCGGCAATCTCACCTTCGATCTTGAAATGAGACAAGTCGGAAACGATTGCCACCTTCGCTCCCTGGCCTATCTGCGAGCCGATCTCGTTGTTCACATAGGTCAGGATCGCCTTACGAGGCGAACGGATTTGGGCATCTTCCAACGTACGCCGAGTTTCGGCAAGGCTTTTACGGAAGATATTCAGTTCCAGCTCTTTTACTTTCAGATCCGCTTCGGCCAGTGCCTGTTCGTTCTTATATTTCTGCTCGTCTTCCTTCAGTTTGAGGATACTCACATTATAATCGAGTTCCACCTGGCGGACTTTATCGGTCGTACCGGCTCCCAGACTGTCCAAATAGCGTTCGTTACGGAGTTCGACCGCTTTACGATCCAGCTCCATGCGGGAGACTTTCAGGTTCATTTCCATTTCCGAAAGTTTGTTGTGGTTCGTCACGCGTTGCTGTTCCAGTTGCAGGCTCTTCATCTGTTCCTCGTCCAACTGCTTGTTATACTCCGTCTCGGCGCTCTGCAAATCCAGTTTCAGGATAGGCGTGCCGACATCGACCGAATCCCCGCCTCGTTTATACACCTCCACAATACGAGAGTTGATCGGTGAATTGATAATTTCCTCAAACGCGGGGATCACTTTGCCAGACGCACTGACCGAAACTTCTATCACTCCCTTATCGACTGTCGAAATATTGAGGTCTTTCCGTTTAAGGCTGGTCTGAAGCATGGAGATCACGACTACGATCAGGACGATAAAACCGCCGACAGCTGTCCCTATCCTGATAAACTGTTTACGTTGCTCCTTTCTCTGTACTTCTTTTGAAATCTCTCTGTCCATATTTAATATTGCTTTAATTCTTCTTTTCCCGGCATTTCTACCTTGACGGCTTTCACAGGACAAACTCCGTGCCAAAAACATAAATCATTGATTATATGGGAATACACTTCAAAACAAGTGTTCAATATCGGACAGTGTGTTCGGTTTTGAGAAAACTTTTCCATCCCGGTTGTTGTTTATTCGTAACAAATTAAAACGATAAATTATGAACACTAAAATTTCAGTCTTTACGATCTTCGTGGGGTTCGCCCTGCTCTTTGCCGGCTGTAGCAAAGACGACGAAAACATACCGGGCGGCATCGAACCTCCTAAAACCATCCAGGACGCTTTCAATGCCAAATATCCGGATGCCCGCGACACAGAATGGACAGTCAATGACGATTATTATGTAATTGACTTTGAAAACAACTCGCTCGATAACACCGCCTGGTTCGACCATCTCGGAGTATGGGCCATGATTAAGACGGACTTGCCGCTTAACCAGTTGCCTACGGCTATCTCGAACGATATCAAACAAGGCAAATATGCCGGTTGGAAGATCGAGGAAGCCGATACCATCGGCAGAGCCGGAATGGGAACCGTATATAAAGTAGAAGTAGAAAAGGCAGAACAGGAGACTGACCTGTATTACACTTTATACGGCGACCTGATCAAAGCGGTCGATAATGCTAAAGATGATGTTGACCGACCTATCTCCGTCCCCGAAAAAGTGGCCGACCTGATGGAACTGACCTTCCAGGGAGCAGAGTTGCTGGATATAGAAAACACGACTTTCGGTGTACAGTTGGCAATCCTCGACGGGAAGACTTTAAAGATTGTCGAATTAACCCAGATATATACCTGGAAAAGTACGACCTGGAAAGTTTCAGAGCAGGAAGTCCCGACAGTTATCATGGATGCATTCAAGGCTTCCGAATACGGAAATGACCAAGTGGAATCCATTTACATGTTTACCGATGCCAACGGTGCATTCCACAAATTCAATGTCATCCACAACGGGCAGGCCGTAACGGTCGAGTTCGATGTGTTTGGAAATATCGTTACCAACAAATAAAAAACAGATAGGCATCGGATTCATAACGGATACCTGCCCGTTTCCAATCCGATGCCTATTCGCTTTTATCGGGATGATCACGAAATTCGACTTATTCGCTGATCAGTTCTATTTTTGCACTTTTCACACCCGGAGCAGAGGCTTCGAAAACAATGACACCCGGTGTTTCTTCTGTCTGTACGACTGCCGTCAGCTGTCCTTTGAAAAGGGACATCTGCGGAGCTTGGAAAGATTCGAGTGACGAAGGATCACCGTTAGCGGCCGCACGATAAGAACCGGAACCGCGGACGTTGAACTTCACCTTGTGGGTGGCGTCGGGACAAAGGTTACCGTTCTTGTCGACAACACGGACATTGATAAAAGAGAGATCCTTGCCATCGGCTTTCAGGCGGTCGCGGTCAGCGGTCAGTTCGATATGATGAGGCTTGCCGGCTGTATGAACTTCCTCTTCGGCAACAGCATTGCCATCCTTGTCATAAGCAACCACTTTCAAGGTTCCCGGCTCGTATTTCGTATCCATCCACATCAGGCGGTAACGTTTCTGGCGCTCGAAGCTCTTTTGGGCGGCCTCCGTATAGCTGCTGTCCAATTCAACACTCAGATCTTTCGTACGTTTTCCTTGACTCTTACCGTTGATAAACAGCTCGGCAGAAGGGTAATTCGTGTACACAAATACAGGCGTCACCTCCCCTTCACGTGCCGGCCAGGTCCAATGAGGCAGGATATGCAACGTACGTGCCGTTTTGTTCCAATGGCTACGATACAGATAGAAACGATCCTTCGGAATACCCGCAAGGTCAATGATGCCGAACAGGGAACTATGACTTGGCCAATCCGTATAATAAGGAGTCGGTTCCCCCAAATAGTCGAAGCCAGTCCACACAAACTCACCGATACAATACGGTAAATCTTCATGCTGGATAAAGTCATCTTCCGGGAGATTGGACCAGCCACAATGTTCCACGTCGTAAGAGGAAGCTTGGTGGTCATCGTATTTCGCCATCGCCTTGCGTTCGACCGGGAATTTATAAACGCCGCGGGAACTTACTGTCGAGGCTGTTTCGCTGCCTAAAACGATCCGCTGCGGCAACTTCTTATAGTTTATCTTGTACTTGAAAGGACGATAGTTGAAACCGGCCACATCCATCACGGCTGCAAAATTATTGTTGACCACGGCATCCGGAGCATCCATTCCCTGAGTTACCGGACGTGTCGGATCTTCACGATGGCAGATATCCTGCAACCATTTGGCAATCTTGCAATCCCCTTCGTTCCACTGGTTGGGCACTTCGTTACCAATACACCACATGACAACGCTCGGGTTGTTGCGGAAATTATGAAGCAGGTTTACAAGGTCTTTCTCCGCCCATTCATCGAAGAGCAGATTATAACCGTTCTTGCATTTAGCCACATTCCATTCGTCAAAACTCTCCGCCATGATCATCATACCCATTTCGTCACAAGCCCTTATCAATTCAGGAGCAGGCATATTGTGGGAAGTACGGATCGCATTACACCCCATGTCTTTCAAGATCCGTATCTGGCGACGGATAGCAGCATCGTTGACGGCCGCCCCCAACGGACCGAGATCGTGGTGATTGCAAACGCCCTTAAAGACAGTACGCTTACCATTTAGGAAGAAACCTTTGTCCGGGATTATCTCAATCGAGCGGATACCGAAAGGAGTTGTATAAATATCCTTCAACTTGTCGCCTTCATACAGACGGGTTTCCGCAGAATACAATGCAGGCATTTCAGGAGACCATAAAGACGGGGCTTGGATGACAAACTCCTGCTCTGCCTGATTGTTGTTATATTTCATCTGCGCAAGAGAAGTGCGGACAGCCGTCAGCTTCTGCTTGTTCGGATTCCACACGCTGGTTTCCACGCTATATTTGGCGGGATCGGCGCCTTCGGGAAGCACCACTTTGGTGCGCACGTTCACTTTAGCAAACTTCTCATTTACCGAAGGAGTCGTGATATAGGTACCCCAAACCGGAATATAGGCGTCTTCGGTAATGATCAGGTGAACATTCCGGTAAAGTCCGGCACCTGGATACCAGCGGGAAGATTCCGGCAGGTTTTCCAAACGTACAGCCAACGTGTTCTTCTCGCCCGGCTTCAGATATTTCGTGATATCGAAGTGGAAGGAGTTGTAACCATACGGCCAATAACCGACCTTTTGCCCATTGATATAGACATTGGCATGGCTCATCGCCCCGTCAAACAGGATCGTTGCCCGCTTGCCTGCCTGAAACTGCGGAACGTCGAACTCGGTACGATACCAACCCACACCGACAAACGGCAACCCGCCGGTACGTCCTGCATGCTCCATCGCTTCCTTCTGGCCGTCCTGCGAGATAGCGACCTCCTGTTTGTCGTTCAGGGAACTGAAAGGGCCGTAGATCGCCCAATCATGGGGGACAGTCACGGACTGCCACTTACTGTCATCGAAAGCTGGCTTTATAAACTCATTGTTGTCTTCGCGGGTGAACTTCCAGTTTTTTTCCAACAGAAGCTCACTCCGTCCTTGTGCCGACAATGCCGACACGCACCCAAACAAGCCTACCAAAGCTGCAAAATAGATTCTTTTCATTCGTATTAATTGTTTTTTGTAGTACTTAGCGCAACAAAAATAATTAAATTTGCAACCTTTACAAACTAAATCTGCATTTTACAAGACATGTTGTTACAATTACTATTCGTTTTAATTGCAATTATCATCGGAGCCCGCCTCGGCGGTATCGGTTTAGGAGTATTAGGTGGCTTAGGACTGGCCATCCTCACTTTCGTATTCGGCTTGGAACCGACTTCCCCTCCCATCGATGTAATGCTGATGATCGTTGCCGTCATCGCCGCTGCCAGTTGCATGCAGGCGGCCGGCGGACTGGACCTGATGGTGAAGTGGGCGGAAAAATTGCTGCGCAAGAATCCCTCCAAGATTACGCTCCTAAGCCCGCTGGTTACTTATATCTTCACATTTATTGCGGGAACGGGACATGTGGCTTATTCGGTCCTTCCCGTGATAGCGGAAGTGGCAACGGAAACGAAGATACGTCCCGAACGACCGTTGGGGATTGCTGTGATCGCGTCTCAGCAGGCAATTACGGCCAGCCCGATCTCGGCGGCAACCGTAGCATTGCTCAGTATGTTGTCGGGACATAATATATCATTGATGGACATTCTGATGATCTCCGTTCCCTGCACGTTGATCGGTGTCCTGGCAGGAGCATTCTGCTCGCTACATGTCGGAAAGGAACTGGCGGAAGACCCCGAATACCTGCGCCGTGTCGCAAACGAGGAGTTCACAAGTGATAAATATAGGGCGAAAGGAGTCGAAAACCATCATGCAGCCCTCCTGTCGGTGATTATATTCATAGCAGCGACAATCGGTATCGTCCTGTTCGGCTCGATGACAGAACTGCGCCCTTGGTTCAGCCTGCCCGATGGCAGTCTCCGACAAATGCAGATGGCGCATATCATCGAGATTCTGATGCTCTCGGCTGCCGCCCTTATCCTGCTCGTCACCCGGACAGACGGGATAAAAGCCGTACAAGGTTCCGTCTTCTCCGCCGGTATGCAAGCAGTCGTCGCGATTTTCGGTATCGCCTGGATGGGTGATACCTTTATCGGTGGGAACATGGCGGAACTGAAAGGCTCGATCGAACATATCGTAACAGAAATGCCATGGCTTTTCGGTCTGGCCCTGTTCGTGATGTCCATACTTTTGTTCAGCCAGGCAGCAACCATCCGTGCCATGTTGCCGTTAGGAATCGCCCTCGGAATCTCTCCTTATATGCTAATCGCCCTTTTCCCGGCAGTCAATGGCTACTTCTTCATTCCCAACTATCCGACCGTGGTCGCCGCCATCAACTTCGACCGTACCGGAACGACGCATATCGGCAAATATGTCCTGAACCATTCGTTCATGATGCCGGGATTGGTCGCCACCGGAGTGTCGGTGGCGTTGGGACTGTTGATGATCCAGTTGTTTTAATGTAGAGATCTTTTGTTACTTCCAAGCGATATCAAACATCAAAGGTTATGACAAAAGTACTTCCCTTGCCGACTTCGCTGTCCACACGAATCGTGCCGCCATGGGCTTCGACAAAGTCTTTACTGATGGCAAGACCGAGGCCGCTTCCCTGTACTTTCGTGCCGGGAACGCGGAAATAACGGTCAAAGATACTCTGATGGTAACGCGGGTCAATTCCTTTCCCAAAGTCCTGCACGAATATTTCCACTTTCTTGTCCACCTGATGCGCACCGATAACGATACGGCCATTCTCCGGCGTGTAGTGGATGGCGTTGGAAAGGAGGTTCGTGAGTACCCAGGCGATCTTCTCACTGTCTACAAAGAGCTTGGATATTTTTTCAGGATACTCCACTTCGATATGGCAATTGAAGCGCTCCGCCTGCACACGGTTCGCCTTGATCGCATAATCGATCAGTTCAATCGGCTTCGTGATCTTCGGATTCAGTTGCAACTTGCCTGCCTCCACCTGTGTCATTTTCAACAATTCACCGGTAATTTCGAGCAGGCGGTCGCTGCTTTCTCGAATACTTCCGGCAAGCGCGATCTGCTCATCGTTCATATCTCCTATACGTTTATCCTCCAGCAATTTGAGACTCATAAGAATAGCAGAGATCGGGGTTTTCAATTCATGGGAGATAGTAGAGATAAAAGTCGTCTTGGCAGAGTCTAACTCTTTGAACTCGGTAATATTTTTCAGGAGGATCACATCGCCCGCATACTCTGTCTCACGTCCATCGCCATCCATCACATGGATCGGGATATATTTGGCCTGAAAATAGCTTTCCTTATCATCTGCATAGATCTTTAAGGGCTCCTTTTTCTTGTCGTGCTGTATCAGTTCGCGTACCAGCCGGCGCAGCAAGTCGTTTTTCAACGCCAGTTCGGTAGCAGACTTTCCCATCACATTCTCACGTTTCAGATTCAGGATGGTGAGCGCCTCATCATTAGCAAAAAGAATGGAACGGTCCCGATCAAGCCCGATTATCGGTTCAGTGATGCTGTTGACAATCGCTTCAATATATTTTTTGGCCTGGATAATGTCAGCCAACGTGCTCTTCCTGTATTCCGTCAAGCGTTCCGCCATCCGGTTGAACGAGGAGGCAACTTCGGCAAACTCCTGGTTATCGCCCAAGTCGAGTCTCTTTTCGTAATTGTGGTTAGCAATCTCCAAGATCCCGTCGGTCAGTTTACGGATCGGCGACGTAATGGAACGGGGCAAGCGGATCAGGAAAGCAAAAGCAATCAGGACACAAGCCACCGCGATAATGCAAATCCATAACAATGCTTGGTCCGCCGTACGCTCGGCTACCTTGCTTTTCCGGTAGATCGTCGCCATATTCAGACTCATGATATCGTTAAGTGCCATCCTGACACGCTGTATAGTCGTATCGTTCAGGTCCCGGTGCATCGCCTCATATTGTGCGACCAGATGCGCCGTCGCCACATTCTCGTCGATCTCCGTGATATTCTTTTGCTGCAAATCCAGGTTCTTTTCAAACTCCGCACGTGCCTGCGGATCGTTCTTGATCCGTTCGAGGGCATCCAACATCCGGCGAGAATAAAGAAGCGAATTATAATTATCCGCCAAGATATTCTGCGTGTCGGAAGACATATCCGTAATATTCTGCACAGCCAGCCCGCCCAGCAGAACGATCATCGTAAACAAAAGGCCGATCCCGAAGGTCAGTTTCGTTTTTATTTTCAGTCTTAAGAACTTATCCATACGCTTATGCTATTATTATCTGGTCAATATTCAACTGCAACAAACTGTCCAGCAACGTCCTGTATCAGAAAACCGACAGCACCCGGTACGACTCGTCTACACCGGCAGTCATACCGATGCAGACTTTGAATATGCATCTTCCAACCGAGGATTCCAAAATGCATTCGACACTCTCAACACACCAGCGCCTTTTCGCCCTACCGCCAATTCTATTTCACAATCAAAGGCCATATTCTTCGATCTTCCTGTAGAGGGTCGTCAAGCCGATACCTAACAGGCGGGAGGTTTCCGTCTTGTTGCCGTTGGTATACTTCAATACCTTTTGAATATGCATCTTCTCTACGCCGTCAAGGTCGAAGCCGGAATAGCTGCTGTCGGTATTATCTTGAGGGTTCTGTATTGTGAGCGGCAAGGTGTCTGCAGTCAAGGTGTCTCCATCGGAGATAATGAGGCTGCGCTCCACGACATTGCGCAGTTCACGGACATTCCCTTTCCAAGGATACCGTTTCAAGATACGGACATAGTCCGGCGAGATCGTGCGGATGGTCTTTCCTATCTTGGAAGACAGTGCGGAAACAAACGCCTCGACATGCAGAGGAATGTCGTCCACCCGTTCGCGGAGCGGCGGCAGGTGAATATGGAAAACAGAAAGCCTGTAAAACAAGTCCTCACGAAAATGGCCGTCGGCAATTTCTTTTGCTAAGTCACGGTTGGTGGCGGCTATCACACGCACATTCACTTTGACAGGTTTCGTGTCTCCAATCTTGAGGAATTCACCGGTTTCGAGAATACGGAGTAACTTGGCCTGAAGATCGAACGCCATCTCACCGATCTCGTCGAGAAAGATCGTGCCGTTGTCCGCTTCCTCAAACAGTCCTTTCGTCTCTTTGAGTGCACCGGTGAAAGCTCCCGCCTTATGCCCGAACATCTCGCTTTCCAACAGATCGCGACTGAAAGAGGAGCAGTTGATAGCGACAAAGGCTTTATCACTGCGGGAACTGTGCTGGTGGATGGACTGTGCAAACACTTCTTTGCCAGTCCCGGTCTCTCCGGTGAGCAAGACGGGAACATCCGTGGCGGCAACCTTGCGTGCCAAAGAAACAGCCTCCTCTATAGCAGGCGAACGGCCGATGACAGTGGCAAACGAATACTGTTTGCCTACAGCCTTCTGCTGGCTGTAGGCAACGGTAGCCTTTTCCATCGCCTTTGCGATCAAGGGAAGGATTTTATTGTTGTCGTCACCTTTGGTGATATAGTCAAACGCACCGTTCTTGATAGCTTGTACTCCGTCGGGGATATTACCGTGGGCCGTAAGCAAGATCACTTCCGAAAGGGGACGCAAGCGTTTCAGTTCAGAAACAAGCTCCACACCGCTCCCGTCCGGCAGGCAAACATCACAGAGCACCACTTCGGGATCATTCTGTTCGAGCTGCTTGATACCCACTTTGCAGTTGGCTGCTTGGAACACTTCATAACCTTCCAGCCCGATAATACGGGACAGGAGGCTTAAAATTTGCTTCTCATCATCGATAATCAATACTTTTCCCATCTTCTTATTCTGCTATGAGGAAGCAAATATAGCATATTATTCAGAGGTGTCCATTATTTCCCCTACTTTCATACTACCTTAATTATAGTTTAATTATTTGCAAATATTCTAAACCCAGTACTAGTTATGTGTAATAAATATTACATTCGCTAAAATTGTCTACAAAATGAAAAAAGTTCTATTAGTTGCAGTCTCCGTACTGCTTGTCTGCACTTCTTGTGTAACGAAAAAAAAGTATCTGCTAGCCGAGAACGGACGCCTGGAAGCCATTGCCCGGGGAGACGACCTGCAGAATCAGCTTGTAAACTGCCGTGACAACAACGACGGCCTCACTTCACGTCTTGCTTCACTTGAACGGGATACCACCCGCATGGGCAAGAACATCCGCAACTATCAAAGCATGCTCAACACCAACATGACGGAGCAGGAAAAATTGAATTCACTCCTGAGCCAGAAGATGAACGAACTGGATGAACGCGAACGGACGATCAACGAACTACAGGATATGATCAATGCACAGACTGAACGGGTACAGAACTTGCTCAACAGTGTAAAGGATGCCCTCCTGGGTTTCAGTAGCGACGAACTGACCGTCCGCGAAAAAGACGGAAAAGTCTACGTTGCCATGTCAGACAAACTTCTTTTCGAATCGGGAAGCGCCCGTGTCGACAAGCGTGGCAAGGAGGCTTTGGCCAAACTCGCCGAAGTCCTTAACAAACAATCCGACATCGACGTTTATATCGAAGGGCACACCGATAGCAAGCCGATCAACACCGCCCAGTTTAAAGACAACTGGGATCTCAGTGTCATCCGCGCCACTTCGGTCGTCCGCATCCTGACAAAGGACTACGGTGTCAAACCTTTGCAGATACAACCTTGCGGCCGCGGCGAATTCATGCCTGTTGCCGACAATGAGACAGCCGACGGCCGTGCTAAAAACCGCCGTACCGAAATCATCATGGCTCCGAAGCTGGATAAGTTATATCAAATGTTGAACCAATAGCACTCATAGGAAGGCAGCTACCGCGATTTGTCCGTTACCTTTGTTTCTTTCAAAAGTAACGGACAAATTTAACAAAAAGCAAGCAAGTTTTCTCGTGAAAACCCTTATTCCAGCAGGATTCCGACCCCCATCTGCACGGTATCGAGACCCAGGTATCAGAGGAACCGAGATCCGGGTCTCAAAAAGAATAGATAGGTAGTTACTTAAAAATAAGCTATATGCTTTGATAAAAAATGTGCTTGTCTTTATGATAATATGATAGTGGAAAAACAACCATCATGCCTCCTATCATTTTTTGTACACCTTAATATTCAATCGGCAGAAGGCAAAGTATGATAGTATGACAGTATAAATAGAGATTTTTTTTATGTTATTTCTTCTTGCACCGCAAAGCAAAATACAGGATATACAGGAAAGACAACAACGGAATCACAAACCCAATCGCCATGTTATCGGCCCCGATATATCCCATCAGCATTGGGGCAAAGGCTCCGCCTGCTACTCCCATAACGATATAGGATGATGCTTTCTTTGTAGAAGAACCCATACCTTCCAGGCCGAGTGCAAAGATTGTCGGGAACATAATGGACATGAAGAAAAAAGAAAGATAGAGCGCATACAAAGAAACCGTATCGACAGACACGACGACCAACGCCATACAGACAGCATCCGCCAAAGCGAACCATGTCAGGAGACGGGCCGGAGACATCCACTTCATCGTAAAACTGCCGGACAGACGGCCGATCATAAACAAAGCCATTCCTCCGAAAGCCAAGATACGCGAAGCCTCAATATTCGTCATCGAAGTATCGACTTCCGTCACATAATTAATGAAGAAACTGAAAATTCCCGTCTGGGCAGCACAATAGCAAAACTGTGCAATAATAGCCCGGACAAACTGCGGATGTCTCCACATGGAGACAGTACCGGACACAGATGCTATCGTCTTTTCCTCTTTGTCCGTCTCTTCCTCCACCTGCACTTCAGGCAGTTTCGTAAAAAAGAAGAGTATGGCGACCAGCAAAACGACCGAACCGACCAATATATAGGGTTTCGTCAAAGTAAACGGATCATCTTCCGCCCCTCCGAAAATCAACATCCCTCCTACCAAAGGTCCCAATATCCAGCCTAATCCGTTAAACGATTGGGAAAGGTTCAAGCGCTGAGCCCCCGATTCCTCTGGTCCCAGAATCGTAGAATAAGGGTTAGCTGCCGTTTCCAGAATACAAAGCCCGCAGGCAATGACAAAAAGGGCTATCAGAAACGGAGAGGCTGAATGCAGATAAGCTGCCGGAATAAAAGCAAACGCACCAACCGCAAACAGGCATAACCCTAAAATAATCCCTTTCTTATATCCGAACCTCTTCATGAACATACCGGCAGGAAGCGCCATCAGAAAGTAAGCGATATAAGTGGAGAACTGCACAAGACCGCTCTCCGCCTTCGTCATCGTAAAGACACCTTGAAAATGCTTATTCAATACATCCAACAGACCATGAGCAAAACCCCACAATAAGAACAGGCTGGTGATCAATATAAACGGGACAAGATAAGATTTCCCGTCAGGAGCGGAAAACAAAGTTTTCTGATTATTCTTTTTCATACTTGCTATTTGTTATGAGTCAGCAAAGATACTCTTTTTTTCAGAGATTACTTTCCTGTCACTACTTACATGTCAAAACGGTTCGTTTTCTGCCAAATTTTCCTATAGACATCCTTCCTTAATAATCATGTTTTCAAATACATATACAAACCTTAAGCAAGTCCATTTGCCTAAATTCATTGCCTCCGGAAAAGATTTTCAACTTCGTTTATCATCCTTTATTCATATTAACACCGGACATATTGTTTTGGCATGTCTTTTGAAGTTGGTATAGTGCTTTCGGGTTAGAAGAGACGAGAGCGAAAAAGAATATAAATGTTTAACTAAATAATTGGAGGACTGTATTATGACACCGATGAGAAGAAGTCAAAATTGGTTACCGTATGTATTCAATGATTTATTTGACAACGACTGGATGATTAAAGCGAACTCTACAGCTCCCGCCATCAACGTGATTGAATCGGAAAAGGACTATCGGGTAGAAGTTGCTGCTCCTGGTATGACAAAAGACGATTTCAACATCCGCATCGACGAGAACGACAACCTGGTCGTATCGATGGAGAAAAAAGAAGAAAAGAATGAAGACAAAAAAGAAGGACGCTATCTGAGACGCGAATTCTCCTATAGCAAATTCCAGCAGACAATGGTTCTTCCCGAAAACGCAGAGAAAGAAAAGATCGAAGCAAAAGTCGAGAATGGCGTGTTGAACATCATCATCCCGAAAATGAGTGAGGAAGCAGCCAAGAAAGCTGAAAAGATTATCGAAATCAAATAATCTGTTGTCTCATATAAACTAAAGGCTATAATGGTTTGTTTTATTGGAAAAATATTATCCGGTTAAAGCAAACCATTATCTTTTTATCTATATCTTTGCCTATATAAACATTGTATCGTATTATAAATCTAATTGAAAGAAAGGGAACAAAATTATGATTTTAAGCAAGAAATTATCCGAAGCATTTAACGCACAGGTTAATGCAGAAATGTGGTCATCCAACTTGTATCTGTCCATGTCCGTGCACTTCCAGAAACTGGGATTAAACGGTTTCGCCCACTGGATGAAAAAGCAAGCAGAAGAAGAAATGGAGCATGCCCATAAAATGATCGACTTCACTATCGACCGCGGTGGTGATATCACAATCGGGCAGATCAATGTCGTTCCTACTGCATGGGGCAGCGTCACAGAATTATTCGAACATGTTTACAAACACGAATGCTACGTTTCCGAACTGATCGACAAAATGGTCGATATCGCAGAAGAAGATAAAGACCATGCATCAAGAGACTTTCTCTTTGGGTTCGTTCGCGAGCAGGTTGAAGAAGAATCTACAGCTAAAGAAATCGTAGAACAGTTGAAGAACTATGGCGAATGCCATGTTGGTATCCTTGACCACAGATTGGGCAAAAGATAAAAACAATGGACAATTGATAATGGACAATTGACAATTAGTTGACACATTCTTATTAATTGTCAATTGTCCAGTGCCCCAAGTATCGCTTTCCCCCACAGCTCTCCCAAAGCAGAAGCCCCTTTCCGGTTAGGATGTAGATAGAAAGTTCCTGCATTTCCCTTTTCGGGGAAGAGTTCGTTTTTATAATGCGTCTTGAAATAATCGAAACCATCCGTATCTCCCATAAAGACCTGTCCGGGAAAATGTTTGGAATAATCGAGAACCAACGCCTGTAATTCAGGATAATAACTTTGCAGACGATTCAATCCCTCTTCCAGGTATTTGGCTCCGTTGTATGTATTCGGGCTGTACCATACCGGCCGGTGTAATACGATCTTGCATTCCGGATAGAGTGCCAGCAACTTATCGATAATCGTTTTCATATTCTCATAATACTTGGCAGGCGAGGCCGGAGCTCCGTTCGGTCCTGTAATAGCGCTGTCGTTCGTCCCAAGCATAATAGAAAAGATCAAAGTCGCCCAAGTTTCATCTTTGAACTGGTCGGCGACCCGGACCACCTTCGGGAATAGCAAATCGGTTTGAGGCAGAAAATCAAAAGTCGTACTTCCACTCACCCCCTGGTTAGAATAGCGGACAGTTCCGACAGACGGCTGCCTGCGCAGATACAAAGCGGCCTTCACAGGGGGAGCCTCATGTCTCGGATTTTCCAACAAAGCGCCTTGCGTTATGCTGTTTCCGATAAATACTATATTCAGATTTTTCTTTTCCTCGCCCGTCATATAACAACAGATTGTCATACACAACAATAAACCTATAACTTTCCGGATATCCTTCATAATTCAATTTTTCTACTTTTCCGCGAATGTAGGAAAAAATTCATTCACTTCCGGATGTTCCGATAACCAAATTTTAGCTCCTTCTTCCTCGCGCATCGGATAAGCCTCCACCAAATCCATCAATTCGCCTAATTGATTATTATCGAGAGAAAAGTTCCGGAAAAAAGCGGCAGCATACGGATCTTTGTCAGAAAAGCCTTTGGTTGCCATAATCTGAATCTGTTCGGCATCGCCGTACTGTTTTTGCGGATCATCTAGAAATTTAAGGTCGTAGCGGGAGAACATCCAGTGGGGAGTCCAGCCGGTTACCACGATCCACTCTTTGTTCTCGATCGATTTCTGGAGAAATGCGACCATTGTCGCACCGCTCGAAGGTTTTAACGTCAGCTCGACCGGATATTCCCGGATGACACGCTCAGTCTCATTCATCAAGCCGGCCCCGACATCGATACCGATGATCTCGTTACGGAACTTCTCTTTATGCTCATTCAATTCTTCTATGGAACGAATCGTGACATACGAGGGAACAACCAGCCCCATCCTGGCATTTTTATAGGCTACTCCTAACGCTTCCAAGTTATCGCCATATTTCCTTATATAATCGGCATGTGTAGCCGGAAGCCATGCATCCATAAAAACATCGACTTTACCGGCCGCCATCGAGACAAAGACCGGTGCAATATCCGCATTTCGCAGCATCACATCATAGCCCTTGCTCTCAAGCATGACTTTCGCCAGATAGCTCATGGCTATGCCTTCCGACCAGTTTACATAACCGATCGAAACCTGTTTCCTGCCATTCGAGGAATCGCTGCAATCAGCGAACATCATCATGAAGGCTACAATAAGGGATAAATTTATAATGATAATCAATCTTCTCATAAATACTTTTCTTTTTATCTGTTTTACTTTCTACGGACAAAGCCCTGTGTAATACGATCCAAAACGATCGCTAGAATCACGACGGCTATGCCGCCTTCAAAACCAAGTCCGATTTTCATTTGTGTGATTCCTTTCAATACGATCTCACCTAATCCGCCAGCCGAGATCATGGCCGCAATCACAACCATAGAGAGAGCCATCATGATTGTCTGGTTCACTCCTGCCATAATGGTAGGTAAAGCCAACGGGAGCTGTACTTTAAAAAGAAGTTGTCCCGAAGTGGCCCCGAACGAACGGGTCGCCTCTACAATATCTTCCGGAACCTGACGGATTCCCAAGTCGGTAAGACGGACAACCGGAGGCATGGCAAATATCACGGTGGCAAAAGCGCCCGGAACAGGTCCCAGTCCGAAAAACAGGACAGCCGGAATCAAATAGACAAAAGCGGGCATCGTCTGCATCAGATCCAAAACCGGACGGATCACCTTAGCCGCCTTATCGTTTCGCCCGATCCAGATTCCCAGCGGGACACCGAACAGCAAGGCGATGATCGTCGACGACAAGACAAGCGCCACAGTCTGCATGGTCTGTACCCAAAACCCCATCCCCCAAATCAAAAGTAAACCGAGCAAGGTCAGGACAGCGGTTCCCTTTCCGGCTTTCCACCAAGCTAAAGCTACTATTCCTACAATCATCAGGTAGAACGGGACCCACATCAGTATTCCCTGGAAGCCGTCGATAAAACCGCCTACGATGTGGTTGATTACATCAAAAAGGCCGGCAAAGTTTTCTGTCAGCCAATTAATGGCCATTTCTATATATTTTCCGATATTTATCATAAATCTATTGCGTTTTGAATGATTTCTTCTATTTCTTTCTGATCTTTTCCGGTCATCTCGATAATGATGGCCGAAGTCGATACGACACCTTTCAAACGGTTATTCTCATCGACCACCGGCAAAGCCTGCTGGACCTTCGGCAAGAGGGGCAACATATCTTCGACTGTCATACTCTCCAATACGGAAGGGACCTCTTTCATGACAATCGAACTGATATCCCGCACCCCTTCCTTACGCAACCGCAGCACATCTTTCAACCGTATTTCACCAAGGAACTGCTCGTCCGCACCGATCACGGGCAATGCATACAAACGTTTTTCCCTCATCTTGCGGATTATGGCCTCCGGACCATCTTTGCGGATACGGACAACGATCGGTTGAGTCAGCATGATGGAAGAGGCCGTAACGACACGCCCACGATCCACACTCTCGGTAAAACGGGTGACATAGTCGTTCGCCGGATCGGTCAATATCTCTTCGGGCGTCCCGACCTGTACGACTTCGCCATCCTTCATAATGGCAATACGGTCGCCTAATTTGATGGCCTCATCCAGATCATGTGTGATAAAGACAATGGTACGTTTCATCTTCTCCTGCAAGTCCAGCAACTCGTCCTGCATCTGTTCGCGGATAAGTGGGTCAAGGGCAGAAAAAGCCTCGTCCATCAACAGGACTTCCGGGTCGTTCGCCAAAGCACGTGCCAGCCCGACGCGCTGCTGCATACCTCCGGAGAGTTCGTCCACACGCTGGTTCTCATATCCTTTCAATCCTACAACGGCTATGCTTTCATATGCTTTCTTTTCGCGCTCTTCTTTAGGCACTCCCTGCAATTCAAGCCCGAAAGCTATATTGCTCAATACAGTCCGGTGAGGCAACAGGCCAAAATGCTGGAATACCATCGCCATCTCCTTACGGCGTATTTGCAACAGTTCCTTATCCGACAGAGATGTGATGTTCCTACCGCTCAGCCATATCTCCCCCATAGAGGGTTCGTTCAGCCGGTTAATGCAACGCACCAACGTCGACTTACCACTACCGGAGAGCCCCATTATCACGAACATCTCTCCTTCCTCTATTTCCAGATTGGCATTACGGACAGCTATGGTACAGCCTGTTTCTTTTAAAATTTCCTGTTTGCTCTTACCTTGCTTAATCATCTTTTTCGCTTTGGCCTTCTCAGGTCCGAAAAGAATCGATAAGTCTTTTATTTCTATTTTCGTCATATTTTAAAAATTATATTTGGTCATGTTTAGAAGTAATTCCCAGGACCGGGCATGTGGTGTCTATTTAATAAACAGGGAAAAACGCGTTTAGTTTAAAAAAGACAATAAGTTCGGTCTTCACTCGTCTTTATTAGTATAATAAATCACTTATAATCAGACAATAAAATAACAAAATCAAAAGAATCAATCATTCATGTTTTCGACCAAAAGGAAATGTCCGGAATCACCTCGCATATGAAATACAAGGAGATTTCCGGACTAACAAGGAATAAATATGTTCTTTTTCGATGGTATTATCTTGTTCGGCTGTACTCGTACAGTATTTTCCCTTTTCCATTCATCAGATAAAAGGATAACTTACTATCTTCCATGCTGACTACAGTGAACCCGGCTTCCGGATTACAGAACTTCGTACCCTCGACAGTCTTTACCTTACGAGAAAGTGAACCGGATGTATTTACCAGATAGTCAACCTTGCTGTCAGCAGGCTGGATGTGCTGGAAGTTATGAATATGACCACAAAAATACATATCGACACCATATCTGTCCAACAGAGGCTCCAAACGTTTACGCATATCGGCACGTTCACTTTCCTCTTTCGGCGTATCGGCATAGACAGGATGATGGCCGATTACGATCTTCCATTTCTCAGCAGAAGAGGCAAGCGTTTTTTCGATCCATTGAAGCTGCTCTTCCATATCCTGTCTGCCGGCATCGGGATATTTCTCCGTATCTTCACGGTATTTGTCAATCAGAGGCGAAGTATCTATAAATACCAACAAGGCTTTCTCATTTTCACCCGCCTCCACGACTTTTGAGTAATAACGGGAAGGGACGATCCAACGACGGCTTTTCTTGCCGTAATCCAATACCGCTTGCGTATTACCGCGATACTCATGGTTCCCGTTGACGGCAAACCACTCCAGCATCAGCTCAGGATGGCTGTAAACAAGCTCGTAGTTTGTCATCCACAACGGATCGTCGACGCTGGCTACCCCCTCGAAATGATGAGTATCCCCGGCCGCGACAATAAATTCGATGTCTATCTTTTCCGCCAGATTTCCCATCAACTCGGCAATCGTCTTTTGTTCGTAATAACCGTTCCGTCCCAAGTCGCTGACCAGATAAAAATTTTTGCTTTCTTCCGATACGGCCGGAACGTCGAATGCCTCCCCTGCTAAAGCAGGACCGGCAATATCCGTTTCCGAATTCGACGCATCTTTCTGCTTACCGGCAGAAGTGCAGCCCCCGAAAGCGGAGACTGCGAACAAAGCCGATAAGGTCTGTAAATAATTTCTTCTATTCATCATGTTCTTTTATTTTAAACCGAAAGCTCCGAATTGTGCTTTCACCGCCGGCGAATGGTAAGTGACACCATTTACGGAAAGCCCGTTTGTCGAAAAGTAGGGAACTAAGTTGGCATCTGTTCCGCTATTAGCGCCTGCCAATACCGGAGAACCGGATTTGACATGGAAATCCCATCCTTCATCATATACATATTCGGTCAAAGCGACTTCGTTAACGGCAAAGTTTTCGAACAGCGGGTCCTTCAAATCATTTTCAGTAGCGATAATGCTATGCACATCCACTACTCCGGAGTTGTAATTCTTATGTTCGTAGTTATAACCGGCCCATGCATAGGCGACACCGCTTTCCTCTTCATATACAATATCACTTTTCTGGCTGCCGGAAGCATAAAAATTATAATCGATCACAGACTGGTCGCTATAACCCTCTTCAGGGTCGTTCGGGTTCTTGAAGCTCGGGGTCATGGCACGGAACTTGCAATTTACCATCAAGTTGTTGAAAACATTCGCCAACACATTCTTTTCAGCATATACACAACCACCCTTCTCACCGTCGCGACGCCAACCGGCATTGACGATTGTATTATTGTAGGCCTGAACCTTAGCCTGGCCACGCGTTTCGCTCTGGCCTGAACTGGACAGTTTCAATCCGTTAGTGTTCGGGCTGAACATGATATTACCGGCGACATCCACCGTACATCCGGCTTTTACATTGACAGCTTCCGCCCCGTCATATCCGTTGGCGGCAAACGTATTGCCAGCTATGATTGCCTGTCCGCCCATCAAATAAATACCGTCAGACCAGCCATTACGAAGAACAGAATTAGTGATGACATATTTCCCCTTGATATTGTTAGTCGTGATCTGCGGATAAGCGTCGTCACCGGCCGTATATACACCGTTGGCCGCAGCCGGAGAACCTTCCACCACTTGGCCACCCGTATATTCGATAACGGTATGGTCGATCAACATTTCCTCGCAACTGTTCGAAGCGACGATACCACCCCATAAGCCGGCAAACGTATTCTCTTTCGTGCGATTTTCCTCAGCTACGGAGAAAAGGACCGGATTTTCAGCTGTTCCCTTACAGTAAAGATTGCCGTCTACCGTAAATTCAACAGGGACATGGTTGGCTCCGACACCTTTGTCATCAAAGATAACCTGCACACCTTCCTCTATTGTCAGGGATTTACCGGCCGGTACTGTGATATGGCCTGATACCAATATGATGGAATTGGCTTTCCAAGTCCCCTCGACATCCCCCTCCACAGTCTCCGTATCTTCATTTCCACCCTGATTATTATCCGGATTAACAGGATCATCGTCACCACAAGCAGCCAAAGTCATGACCATCATGGCTGCACTCACTAATAATGCATTGAATTTCATAAAATAAATGCTTAATGTAAATATTAATATAATTGCTATGTTAAAGTTTATACCGGATGCCGAGCATAAATGACTGACCGTGCCATTCTTTCCGTTCGATCACATTCCCATTATGCCGGTCTGAATCCACACTCTCCGTATGCGGTCCTTTCTGAATGTAGCGCAAGAGCGGGATATCCAACAGGTTGGAGGCCTTGCCAAAGATACTGATGCCGTTCTTGAAACTTTTTTCTATCGAAGCATCCAGCTGGGCGTAGCCGTCCTCCCATATATCATCTTCATACCAGTTCGAAATGTCGCTCAGACGTTTTCCCGTATAGCTGGCAGACACCTGGCCCTCCCAGCCGTGCCTGGTCTCTTTGAAAAGCAGGGAGAGATTTGCCACATGGGCCGCCTGTCCGAACAGTGGACGGGACTGGCGCACCGACTTCACTTCCGATCCTTCCATGATACGCTTGTCTGTCGTGACCTTCGAATGTGTATAGGTATAGTTTGCCTTAATACCGAACCAGTTGAAGTATTTCATCACATCGACTTCCATCCCCAGATTCTTGGCGTCACCGAAGTTCATCGGTTTATAATAGGTATCCTGGCCTTCGTTCAACAACCCGTATTCGATCGGGTCCTGGATATTCTTATAGAACAGGCCGACCATAAACTGCTCGGAAGACTTTGGAAAAAATTCATAACGTAAATCGATATTGTCGGCAACCGTATGCTTCAAGTCCGGATTTCCCTTTTCCTTATAATCTTCATTAATGATGCTGTAAGGCACGATCTCGAAAAAGCTCGGACGATTGATGGCACGCGCATACGAGAAACGCAGGTTGGCATTTCGATGGATACCGTATTTGGCATGGAAACTCGGCAATACATCCGTATAGTCCTGGTTTCCTTCCGGATCAACATCACGGGGAAATTTCAGTACATATCCCTGATTCGTATGCTCGACACGCACCCCAGCGATCAATTCCCATTCCTTCAAGGTATACTTCACCATTCCATATCCGGCACCGATCTTTTCCGTTGCATCGTAATTCAGAGGGTCCCCTATGTTGCCATAAGGACGGGGGACGAATTGTATCTCGTCAAAATTAAACCAGTCCTTATTGATATATTGCGGATTCTTGGAACCGGTAGCCGAGTTGAACGTATATTCATTAAAGAAACTGTCACGCTTCTTATCCCGGTACATACCTCCGGCCGAGAAATCCAAGATCGCCCCGCCATCCAATTTCAACTTATATGCCAGATCGACATATCCGGCTTTGTCCTTATCCGAGTTATGTTCCCAACGACGTTTGGCCGCATCCGTAGTAGACACGTGGGAACCCAACAGATATATTTCCGCATTATCGGGCGTTTCGCTGAATGCTTTGGACAAGACAGCCGACCAGTTCAACCGCAACGCTCCGCCAGACAGAAACAAATGTTCGCCTTTTAAGGTCGAATTGATGATATACTGGTGGTTCCAACGCATACGGACAGCCCGTTCCTTTTCATCTTCCCCATCGCGCACTTCGGCTTCGCTCATATCCATATAACCGTTATACCAAGTCAGCTTATGGTTGTCGTTCAAGGAGTAATCCAGTTTGGCATGCACACCGATACGTGTCTGTTCCGATGAATAATTACGGTATTCTATCCCGTTATGGCTCATTCCCGGTTGATAATAGAGCCGACTTTCCTTTCCCCGGCTGGTACTCAGAAAACTCCCCGCCAACATGACGCCCAATTTATCATCAAAAAAGCGGTCGCCATACGAAAGTCCGGCAGTCAGGTCCGGCAGCGGTTTCTTCCATTTCATCCGTAGGTTCGAAGTCGTAAAGTCTTCCATCGTCACTTTGTAATCTTCCGGTTTCCCCAACGCTTCGTAAGGAGATTTCTTTACGATACCGCCCCGGTTGAACGATTGGAAGTCACGACCGAAATACATCGCGTTATAACCGGTAGACAAGTTGGCCGTAAATTGGCGTTCGGAAGGAGCATCTTTCATGATCAGATTGACAGCGCCACCAATGCCGTCTCCCTCCATATTCGCCGTCAAGGATTTGGTCACCTCCAGACGGTCCAGCATCTCGGAGGGGAAGATATCAAGCGGCACAAAGCGGTTCTTATTATCGGGACTCGGAATCTTCACACCGTTCACCAACGTATAGTTATACCGTTTGTCCATACCCCGTAAAATGGCATACTGACCTTCTCCGCTACTGTTACGCTCGACCGTCACGCCGGACATACGCTGGATCACATTGGCAACCGTAATATCCGGTGACAGCTCGATCGCTTTCGCACTCATGACGTTGACCACATTCATCGCTTGCTTCTCAATCCCGCGGGCACCGGCTTCGGTACGTCCCGGATTGGCGGCTATGATCGTGACACCTTCCAGGTTCATGGCCGAAGGCTTCATGTTAAACAGTACATCCCGGCCGGACAGCGTGTTTACGTTCTGTTCCTGTGTCTCATAGCTGATATAACTGCAAACCAACGTGATGTTTTTTCCTTCCGGCACATCTTTCAGGACGAATGTCCCGTCCAGCCCGGCTGTCGTTCCCATCGCCGGATTTTCTTTCACATACACAGCAGCACCGATCAGTTCTTCGCCGGTCTGCGCATCCTTAACCCAACCTTTAACTGTCGCAGCGGTCAGATAAGCAGCCGGAGTCAAAGTCAAAAATAAAACGAGTAGTAATTGCTTCATTATTTGTTTTTCTTTTCCGCCGCAAAAGTAGAAGGTGCGGATAACAGCAACACTTCATTCTTTTTACAATTACGTTACAGGCAGAAAACAGAAGGAACAAAAAAGCTACATATTTAAACGATATCGGCCGGTGAATCTACAAAAAGTCTTATATTTGCGAGTAAGAATTACACATAATAACGCATACTAATATGAAAACAAAGATTTCACTTTTACTTCTTGCCATTCTATGCAACATCTCCGTATTTGCCCAGAGTGACTTCGACAAATATTTCGAAAAGAAAAGTCTCCGGGTGGATTTTGCCTTGAGCGGTAATCTAAAGTCACAATCGGCTGCTATCCAAGGGTTGCGTGAAGAACCGGTATGGGGAGGTCCGGTCAAGAACCTGATCGATAAGTTCAATTACGGAGGTTATTATATTAATGTCTATGACAAAGCTACGAATAAGCTGATTTACTCACGCGGCTTCAATACGTTGTTCGAAGAATGGCGCTCGACAGAACAGGCCAAGACAGAAACACAATCGTGGACAAACAGCGCTTCCGTTCCTTTCCCGAAAGTACCTGTCTATGTCGAGATCACGGCACGCGACAAGGCCGACATGCAATTCCATCCGTTGCTGAAACAAGAGGTCGATCCCAAAAGTATCTTCATCGACCGGGGAAAACTGAAAGCCAATAAAGTGCATCAGATACAGAAAAGCGGCGACTCGACAGAAAAAGTGGACCTTGTTTTCATTGCTGAAGGATACACGGCGGATGAACAGGAGAAATTCGTAGCAGATGCAAACAGGTTTACAGAAGCCTTGTTCGCGACTCCTCCTTTCACGACACGTCGAAACGACTTCAACGTATGGGCTGTCTGCCTGGTATCGGAAGAATCGGGCACGGATGTTTCGGGTAAAGGTATCTTCAAGAACACAGCCCTCAATTCCGGTTATTATACATTCGGTGTAGACCGTTATCTGACAACACCGGATATGAAATCGATCCGCGATGCCGTCTGGAACGTACCATGTGATGCAATATTCCTGCTGATAAACACAGATATGTACGGCGGTGGCGGCATGTACAACTTCTATGCCTGCGGGACAGCCGACAACCCACGGACACCTGTCGTCTTTACACATGAGTTCGGACATAGCTTCGCCGGCCTGGCAGACGAATATTTTTCTTCGGAAGTCGCCTACCAGGATTTCTATAACCTGAAATACGAACCGTGGGAACCGAATATCACAACTTTAGTCGATTTCGGCAGCAAATGGAAAGACTTATTGCCCGCAGACACTCCTATTCCTACCCCACTCGATGCCAGCCATAAGGACAAAGCCGGCGTGTTCGAAGGAGGCGGTTACCTGTCGAAAGGCATTTATCGCCCGATGGATCACTGTATGATGCGCGACTACGCCCCATTCTGCCCGGCTTGCTCACGAGCCATTCTTCAGATGGTCGATTTCTTGACAGACAAGTAATAAAATCTATAGGCGCCCAGCAAACCGTAACCCATAGCTTTACAGAGGCTAAAGCTATGGGTTACGGATGCCAAAGCATAGCTTTATGGTGGTCTTTTCTCGTGTCGAATGTCTTTTCGAACGGGAGTGTTGAAAAACGCCATGATTGATTATCTGTCATCTTTCACCGAGGAGACGAAATGTCTGCTACGGGAAAATTCATTATAAGATATAATTATTTTAACCGTACCGCTTCCCCATATTTGCTAATATCGATCAATTTATAAGTATCGACCTTGATTTTACCTCGAATGAGTTCGGGAATATTGAAAGAGAAGAGAGAACGTTCATAATAGTCCGTCTCTTTCTGAGGCAACAGGAAAGGTTTGCCGGGAACACCATTTGCACCCAAATAACAAATGTAAGGCCGTGTATACAGCCCGTCATCCCGACGACTGCTGAAAACGAACCACCGGCTGTTGCTGCTCCAGGAATGATAGCTTTCGACATCGTTGCTGTTCACTTGGAGAAGGGAATCTGTTTTACCTGTCAACATGTCCAATAGTCGCAAATCCGCATCCTTGTGCCAGATCGAGAAGTTACCATAATCCGAAACCGTGTACATCAGAAAACGGCCATCGGGAGATACTCTCGGCAGCTTCGCGCTCCGTCCTTCCTCATTAGCGTTGTAAAGCGTATCTATCGTCTGGCCGAAACTCCGTTTTTCCGGATCGAAAGCTATGCTTTGCAGGTTGTAGCGGATTTCCCGATATGACTCAGGCATCCGGCACGCCGGTGCGGAACAGAAATACAACCGTCTGCCATCCGAAGAGAATGCCGGAAAAGTCTCCATATTCTCCTCCGAAGATAAATGGGGAGCTGTTACGATTTCATGTTTCTCCACATCATAGACCACGACATCCGATCGATTGTCGAACACTTCCACCCGGTTCGCATCCGAAAGGTGAAAATCCTGTTTCGTATCATTCGTCGAGAATGCAACATATCGCCCGGACGGATGCCAGGCGGGATAGACCAAAGCGGAAATAGTCCGTTCGGTCTTCGTATCCAGCTTCTCGATACCACCGTCCGTCAGTATGTAGGTCCCGGCATGTAGCGCACGTTGGTGGAAAAGCATCCGGTCCGGATTCTGCATACAGAAAGAATGGCAGTTCATGCAATTATTATTCGTCTGCTTATTGTCGAGAAAGGTTTCTTCCGTAAAATCCTCCAGGCAACGCTGGTAAATCCCCATCCTGTTCCACATCCGGTAGCCTGGTGCGATACGGCGATAGACCAAATAGGGATCGATTTTATCTTTGATTACTTGAATGGAAAAAGGAGGATATCGAAACCATCTGTCATCTTTGCATATATAGATCCCGACCGTAAGGTTCCCTCCAACCGATACGTCCAACAGCCGGCGCCACTTCTTCTCCGGGATTTGGAAAGAACCGTTATCCGAATCCACCCGTATTTGCTGATCTTTGCCAGAGAATAGGGCGATTGCTTCGCAAGGTTCTTTCAGTTTGAAGTTCAGCGGAGCGATATTACAAGGGACCGCGACCCCTTTATAATCGGGAAAGATTTCTATTTCACCTTCCGTTTCCTCCGCATCGGGCAATCCACCATTGCAAGAGAAAAAGAAAACCGTACAAAGCCACAACAGAGAATATAAATACTTCATAGACTATCCATTCAAATTCTTACAATAATAATAAAACCAAAAAGTGTCTCCATATTGCCGGTAAAGCCAAGAAAGTCCGTCACTACTATTCTTGATCTTCAGAATATCTTTCTGGAATTGTTTATAGCGTTGCACTATCTCAGGCCGGATGGAAACCCAGTCAAGGACAGAAAGGTCCTCAGTCGCCAAAACCAATGCCGCCTCCTGAAAATGAACAGGAAGGGACTGTCCCGGCAAAAATCTACCGGCATGGGACAGGAATATCTTGAACTTCTCCATTTCCTTCGCCAGCAGATAGGAACAACCTAAATATTCCCATGCAACCCGGTTTACGCCTGGTTCCGAAAGATGTCCAACCCAAAGGCTGTCGATGCCGGTCAGGCAAAGCAAATTGTCCGGCTGAAAGACCGGTATTGTCTTCGCGGCAAGCTCTCCATCCTGCCCGATCCTTTCGGGATGACGAACATAGCCGGTATATTTTTCCGCCCAACGCCGATAGCCAGGCAACCGGCCGAGTATACCCAGATACTTATCCGCCAAAGCAAAATCTCTCCGTATCAAGCTAATCTTGACCAATCGTTGAAGCATACGAGGGCTTCCTCCTCGCTTGGCAAGTGTCAATCCTTCCATCGCATATCCTTCCGAAAGGCTGATATCCCCGATCATATAATGGATATCACTCAACAGGCAACTCATATAATAAGTCCGGTCCCAGGAAGCCAGAAGGCTTTGCGGCCCTTTCTGGTCATAACGGAACAACCGGTCGCCCAAAGCGCCCTTTTGAGCCAATGCCATATTCAAATAGTTAAGGCAGACATAATCCGTCACCTCCTTCTCCGGATGTTCGCGGATAATCGTGTCCCAGTCATTCCTTTGCTCCCAAACGGACAACTCGTTCATCCGGTTGTTCCGGACTTCATACGATCCGGGCAGACAAAATGCGGAAAAGCAAAACAGGACGACCAACAAGCTTCCCGCAACAAATACTTTCACCGAACGCTTCCCTTTGGGAAGAACCTTCATCGTATAAGCCGTTGCAAACAGAATCAGAAGCAAGACGACAAAACGAATCCAGATAAAATAGACATAAGAATCCGGCTGCAACTGGGACTCCTGATACCTTTCCGAATAAATCCCGTCTGTCAACGGAATACCGATAGCCAAACGAATACCGATATAAGCCAACAACACCCCAGCCAAAAACACAGCAAGCGAACCAGACCATTTCCTCCTTCGGCACAAAAGACTCATGCAGACCACGACCAGACCGTAAAGTGCCGCCAACTGGCCAGTCAAACCATAGACGAGAAACACACTCACCACACCATAAAACAACTGCACCTTCATTCTCCGTATACGGATAAAAACATAAGAGAATAGCAGAAGCAGGATCAGCCCGACCGTCCCGTCCAACACGTAAAAAGAGCTCGTATGGGCCTTCAGCAATCCTAAAACAGGAAACAGGGCAAGCAACAAATTATATCCGCGCGGTGCGATTTCCTGCAAAAGCAGATAACACAAGAAACCGGCCACACACAAGAAAATACTGTTAACACACAAGACAAACAGGGAAGCAGTATAATATTGAACCAAAGCCTGCCCGACCACCGTACAAAAGCCACCGGGGACAGACAGCATATCCCGGATAATCACCCATTCGGGAATAAACAACTGCACCTCTTCCTGCCGTTGGAACGTGGAAGTCCCGAACGACCAAAAGAAAAACCAAAGTCCGATAAATACGAACAGCCAAAATACAAGCGTCCTCCCAGTCATAATCCCATCGTTTTCGTTAAAAGGAAATGAAACAAAAGAAGAGAGGAAGTCGCCTTTTGACGACTGTTCCTCTCTCCCCCGGTCTAAAGAGTAAAATTATACTTTATAGTCTTTCACATTCTACTTACTGCCGTAACCCGGGTTCTGTTCCAGCAGGTTATTAGCACCGATCAGACTGTAGTGGATCGGGAAACGATTCAGGTTCGGATTGTTCGTCGCCTTATGATCCCACCAGTCTTCCGTCACATAGGCATCCCAACGGATCAAGTCCGTACGGCGGCGTCCTTCGGCCAAGAATTCCAATTGCCATTCGTCCAGCATACGGTATTTGTCCAGATTAGCAGCCGTTACCGGATCGGGATCGACTCCGTCTTCGAAATAACGCTTGCGGACTGTATTGATCAGATCGGCAGCCCCCTGTTTGTCACCGGCACGCATCTTGCATTCGGCCAGCATATAATAGATCTCGGCCAAACGGATCACAGGTACGTCCGGATCGCCTTTCCGCTTGAACTCTTCCTGAGTCGGACGCGGACTGCGTTTCGTCACACGTACCCCGGAGTTTTCTTCTGCCGTCGCAACCGTCGAAGGTAACGAAGCCACATCCGGATAAAGCGGATCTTTTCCGACCTTGGCAAAATGAGCGATCTGGTCGACAACCGTGATCACCTCTCCGGCATACTCGCGCGTACCTGTGCAAACCCATTCCGGATTCAACGGATTCACCAATTCACCCACAATAAACATACCGCGATATTTGCCATTGCCTTCATATACATAAGGTTGCTTACGGATATCCTTATCATTGAACTTCGCATACGCTCCACCCAGCTTATATGGATAACGCTTACCCGTAGGATCGAGACTCGGCACCAGTCCGAGAGCATTGTCCGAACCGGAACCTTCCAGTCCACCCAGGTAGTTCTTATAGTTGTAAGGAACCATCATGCCCCAATACATGGCATCCGTCTCGGTCTTTGCATTCTGGCTGGGTACGGACCAGATCAGCTCAGGACAACGTTCGTTGTCAAATCCGAATATGTTCGTCCAATCCGTTTCCAATGCATACTGTCCGTACTTACCGTCGATAATGTCCTGACAGATCTGGGCGGCTTCGGTAAACATCTCCTTGCCGATATAAGACTTGGCATTGAAATACAAACGAGCCTGCAAGGCTGCACCGGCTGCACGATGGATCGAACCGGTTTCCATCCCTCCCAGTTCTTCTTTGATCGGAAGATTCGGAACGGCTATTTTCAATAAGGAATCGATGAAGTTAAATGTCTCGACATCCGTCGAACGTCCTTTCACTTCGCTCTGTGTCGTCGTGTACAAAGGCACCCCTCCGAAGAAGTCCAAACCGTCCAAATAGAAAGAAGCAGCCAACGTACGTTGCTGGTTCAACATGGATTCGCGCGTACCCTCTTCAAAGCCCAATGCATCGAAATCGACATTTTCCAAATCTTCCAATGCATCCCAAGCCAAAGCGACTCCCATCGCAAAGTTGGTCCAGCCCGTCTCGACACGCGTCATGTCTTCCGTATACTCATGATGATGGAATTTCTGATAGACGGCCCCGTCATACCAGTCGCTACCACGCGTAGGCAGACAGAACTCGTCCGTCCCCAGTTCCTGCAACAACCAACGCGGACTGTCGTGGGCAATGTACCAGCGCCAGTGAGTAAACGGCCGGTTGAAACGTTGCCATACGGCATCTTGTGAGCTATAAAAAGTCTCCGGAACCACCTGCGAATAAAAATCAGGTTCGACACTACAGGAAGTAGTGCATAGCAGGCAGATCACTCCGGATAAAAACAATTGGAATATATTTTTCTTTTTCATCTTACAATCTTGTATTAGAAGTTAAACTGCATACCTAATGTCCAAGTACGGACGACCGGATAAAAATCGCTCCAGAACTTTTCCGTTCCTTTATCCCAGCCCGTGATATCCACCTCCGGGTTCATGCCGCTATAGCCGGTGATCGTGCAAACGTTACCCACCGTACCATAAATACGAATCCGGTCGATCAGGTTGTTCGTGTACTTCTTCATCGGAAGCGTATAACCCAGCGTGATCGCATCGATTTTCAGGAATGTACCGTCTTCCAGGAAATAGTCGCAAATCTGCTTTTCGCCCTTGATGTGGTTGAACTTGCCGTAAGCGTCTTTCAAAACATTCAGGTTGCCCTGTCCCTGGATGCCGTAATACATATTGATCGTATTATACACGTCGAAATCGATCCAGCTACGCAGGTTGATGCCTAAATCGAAGTTCTTATAAGTCAAGGTATGGCTCCACCCGATAATCAGTTTCGGAGTATAGTTGCCTATATACTGTTTGTCGTTCTCCGTTTTCTGTGCAGCCGGGATCACCTCGCCATCCTTGTTATACAGCAAGAAACTGCCCTCGTCATCGAACCCTGCGAACTTCCACATATAGAAAGAACCGATTGTCGAACCGGCTTCCATACGGGCTGCATCGCCCGGAGTTCCCGGAGCCACGAAACCATTACCGTTATGATAGGAGTTGTCACCCTCCAACGTCAGGATCTTTCCGGTATTATGGCTCAGGTTCATGCTGGAAGACCAAGTAAAGTCTTTTGTACGAATAATGTCGCCACCGACTTCGAACTCCCAACCTTTACTTTCCATACTACCGATATTCTGCATCTGGCTGCCCTGCGTATAAGGTGGTTGCGGGACCTTCACACTGAACAGAAGGTTATCCACCTCACGCCGATAGTAGTCGAACTTGCCATACAAGCGTCCTTCAAAGAAAGAGTAATCGACACCCAAGTTCCACTCCTTCTTTTCTTCCCATCCCAAATTAGGATTGACATTTTGCGATTTACCGTATGAGTATGCCCACGTTCCGTTCGGCATCATCCAGTTCGTGTCCGAGCCTAACATATTGGCCATATAAGTCGCACTAAAGTCATTATTACCGGTCACACCGTAACCGAAACGGATCTTCAAGTCGTCCAGCCAGTCAAAGTCTTTCATGAACTCTTCGTTCGAGATACGCCATCCCGCCGTTGCAGACCAGAAATTCGCCCAACGGTTGTCGGCCGCAAACTTGGAAGAGCCCTCATGCCGGATAGAGGCAGAAAGCATATATTTATCCTGGTAGGAATAATTGGCACGGGCAAAGAAAGAGAACAGACGTTCCGTAACCGATTTGCCGGAGCTCATGCCGGCCTTGCCATCCGTCAGGTAGCTGCCTTGCCCTATATCCCAGTACTTGATGCCATCGACCGAGAAATTATAGTTGTCCATACCGAAGTTTTCTCCGTTGACTTCAAAATAAGAATAACCGGCTGTTGCATTCAGATTATGTCCTCCTTTAAAGTCTTTTACATAAGAGAAATATCCTTCCGAAGTCAGATTTTCCGTTTTACTGAATTTTAGGTGAGCATGTCCCTTACGGGAATTGTCAATCTCGCTTCGGTGTGTGCTGGGCCAATATTGGTGCAATTCCCATTGACGGTTTTCATACCCGACAACCTGCTGGTAATTCAAACCCGGAATAGGCTTGATATTCAACTTCAGGTTTACTTCCGGCTTGAACCATTTATCCAATCCGTAGTAATCTTCCAGCATGGCATCCGCAACGACGTTATAGTCCAACGATTCGTTGATCCATACGTTATAGCCTGTTTCGCTATCCGGATCGTACGGCGAGCGGGTCGGGTTGTTACGCATGGCTTGCTGGAAATTCGGATAGTGGTTGTTACGGGCAGCCTGGCGATAATCCACGGCCGGACGGACTTCCAGCCAATCATCGAACAACTTGAAAGATGCGTTCACACGTCCGCCATAATCCTGACGTTCGTCCTGCAACGCGATACCCTGGTTCTTTTCATAGAAGAAAGAAGTATAAACCTGTGCCTTTTCCGTACCCATTTCCAATGCAAGATGGTGTTTTTGGGAGAAGTTGCCCTTATTAATCAACTCATCCCACCAGTTTGTATCGGAACCGTAATCCGTACCGATATTATGTTCGGCATATTCACGGCCGGACAACATTTCGGGAGCATTGTAGTTTTGTTTTTTCGTAAACTCGTTGCTGTACGTGAGTCTCACTTTCCCGTTCGTATCCGAGCCGCTCTTGGTCGTAATCAGGATCACACCGGCGGCTGCACGTGTTCCGTAGATAGCACCGGCAGAAGCATCTTTCAACACATCGATAGACTTGATATCATCCTGCGTCAACGAACGGATATCGCCACCAGGAAAACCATCGATCACGATAAGAGGAGCTTTTCCTGAATTGATGGAAGTCATACCGCGAAGCTGGAATGTCGTACCGGAATTGGCACTTCCCAAGTTGTTCATTACCAAACCGCCGATCTTGCCTTGCAAGGACGCCGAGATATCCGCCCCGCTCACACCGACCATCAGGTCATCGGCCTTCAACGAGGTGATGGCGCTGGTCACCTGCTTCTTGTCCAAAGAACCATAGCCGATCACCACAACTTCTTCCAATGCTTTGGCATCTTCAACCAGCTTCACATGGATGGTTGCCTGGTTGCTGACCTTCACTTCCTGGGTTGTATAACCGATAAAGGAAATCACTAAAGTCGAGTTGTTGGGTACATTCTGCAAAACGACCTTTCCGTCCATATCCGAGATATTTCCGTTCGTAGTTCCTTTCACAACAACATTAGCTCCCGCTACCGGTCCCATTTCATCCTGAACCATAATCGTCACGGTCTTTCCTACTTGATCAGGCACTGCATTCTCTATCCGATCCGAGGTTAACAATTCAACATTCTCACCAGCCGCAAATACTCCTGTCGTCAGACAAAAGAGCAGTCCGCAAGTGACTTTCGATACTCGAGATATTGAACCTTTCCTTCTTAGAGGATGGCCACAATTCTGTTTTTGTTGCATTTTCTGTATTATTATAAAAAGGTTAATAATAAATCGATCTAAGCCTGAGGCTTATCACACTCTAAACAAGACTTAAAGTCTTTCTGTCAGTTTTCTCTATTCCTATCTCATAGGCCTATATATTTAAGTTGTCCATATAAACTATTTTTAATTAATACAGGCAGTTAAAATGACTATAGTCTTAATAGAACTACGGTATTTTTACAAACCTACCGTGTATTGTGATTGAAAATTCATTAAAAACACATTACCAAACTCTTACCTCGGATATGTTTTAACAATACCATTCAGTTGGGCGTAAAATTAAACAAAAATATCCAAATAAAAAGATTGATTTCCAAAAAGTTTCAAAGGAAGAGACATTGGAAAGTTCTCAAACTGCTTATAATGTACTACTGCAGATATACTTATTTGTTTGGAAAACTTCGTTTGAGGGGATGAAAAGTAAGACCTATATCCGCTTCTGTTAATATTCAAACCATATCATAAAATCCGAAAACAAATACCGTAGTTCTATTAAGACTGTAGTTCTTTTCTTTCCAACAAGAAGTTTCTCCGATTGATTTTTTATAAAGGGATGAAAAGGCTTTTCTGTACTTCTGCCAGCACAAGTATTCTGATAAATCAAAATAACACCCCGTCTCTATCTTACCGGACATTTTATTACCGATCAAACAATTAGGCTGACACTTCAATATAGCAAGTCCGCCCTTACAGACTCTCCCGCAAGGTAAATCAAGCTACATTTGCGTGTATTCCCTGCTCCATAGGCATATGTTCCAGGTTTCATTAGCATGTATTCGAGCATACATAGGCACATACGGACAGAAAGATAAGGACCTTTTACGACAAAAGTGCCGACCTTCATGCAAGAAAGTCGGCACTTTTATAAGATCCGGTCCCCTATTTTGAGAAAAAACATTGCCGGAAACGTTCTATTTTGTCTGGAAGCATCCGTCGGACGGACGGTTCCGGATAATCATTTTGCCTGCTATCCTCGACTATTTCTATCACGGCCGGCAGACATAAGCTGATTGGCATCCCTTCAGCAGACAAAAAGATTCATATGACTCCATTCCGGTGGCAGAACGGAAATCCTTATCTCCGCGAGAATACGATAAACACAGCCGTCCGATCCTTATCCCGGCTACAGCCAATAGAAACCGGAGCCTGTTTGACGTTTTGTCATTTTGACAAAGATCATTCCATCGGAACTTCCATCAAAAGCACGGTCGCATGTTTCAATACCTCTATGGCAATGCTGTCGGTGTCCCAGAAACCGGCGCCGTCACGTTTGGAAAGGACTGTGTTGGCAACCTCCACTTCGCCTTCGATCACGAACAGGTAAACGCCGTTCTTCTTGCCATGCAGTTTGTATTCCTTCACCAGTCCCGCATCCAACGTACCCATCGAGAACCAGGCATCCTGGTTGATGGAAGCCGGAGCGGAGCCGTCCGGCGCAATCATCACTCCCAACTCATTCTTCTTCAGAACAGGGCGGATATCATAGTTCTTATAATGAGGTGCTGTATTCTCCTCACGCGGGAACACCCAGATCTGGAGGAAATCCAGCTGCTCTTCACCGCTATCATTGAACTCGCTATGGAAAATCCCCGTACCTGCACTCATCACCTGGATATCGCCCGGAGTAATCACTTCGCTGTTCCGGATACTGTCGCCGTGACGCAAATATCCTTTCAACGGAATAGAGATGACTTCCATATTCTTATGTGGATGTGTATCGAAGCCCTCTCCCGGAGCGACAGAGTCGTCATTCAGGACCCGAAGCATGCCAAAATGTACTCGCTTCGGGTTGTAGTAATTGGCAAAACTAAAAGTGTGATGGGTCTTCAGCCATCCATGATTTGCATACCCGCGAGTATTGGCTTTATCCACTACTGTTTTCATAAATAATCCTCCTTTGTTAATTTCATCTATATAACACTCCGGGTTATGGAAAAGTTGCTGATACGGGCTGGCACCGATGTCCGGATATTCTTGGCTTCTCCATACACGAAAGAGAGAAAATAGGCAAAAACATAATTTTCTTTAGTCCCGACAATACATGATACAAGAGAATTGAGTACTTTTGTACCCTAATAAAATCATCCCGTAAATATAAACACTATGGCAGTTTACTTAAACGATGTATCAAGAACATTCGGCGAATACTTGCTTATTCCAGGTTTAACAACCAAACAATGTGTGCCAACCAACGTTTCGCTGAAAACTCCGCTTGTGAAACACAAAGTGGGCGAAAAGCCTGCGATCGAACTAAACATTCCTTTTGTTTCAGCGATCATGCAATCCGTGTCCGGTCCCAAGTTGGCCATCGAACTGGCCCGCAACGGAGGACTGTCTTTCATCTTCGGTTCACAACCTATCGACAGCCAAGCCGAAATGGTCCGGAAAGTAAAGAAGTTCAAAGCCGGTTTTGTAATCAGCGACTCCAATCTGACGCCTGAAAATACGTTGGCAGATGTAATCGCTCTGGTACAGCGCACCGAACACTCTACGATCGGTGTGACGGACGACGGTACTCCTAACGGTAAATTGCTGGGTATGGTGACCAGTCGCGACTATCGTGCAGAAAAGGATTCTCCCGACAAGAAGGTGAAAGAATTCATGACTCCGTTCTCCAAACTGATCGTCGGCGAACTGGGCATGACATTGAGTGAAGCCAACCAGATCATCTGGGATCACAAACTGAACACGTTGCCGATCATCGACAAAGAACAGAACTTGCAATATTTCGTCTTCCGCAAAGACTACGACAGCCACCGCGACAATCCGAAAGAGTTGTCCGGCAGCGATAAGAAACTGCTCGTAGGCGCGGGGATCAACACACGCGACTATATGGAACGTGTTCCTGCGCTGGTTGAAGCGGGTGTCGATGTATTGTGTATCGACTCGTCCGACGGCTATTCCGAATGGCAGCAGGCAACACTGCAATGGATCAAGAAAAACTATGGTGACAAGGTGCTGGTCGGTGCCGGAAATGTTGTCGACAAGGAAGGTTTCGACTACCTGGTCGAAGCCGGAGCCGATTTCATCAAGGTGGGTATCGGTGGCGGTTCCATCTGTATCACCCGTGAACAGAAAGGTATCGGCCGCGGACAGGCTACCGCATTGATCGACGTGGCACAGGCACGCGACGAATATATGAAAAAGACAGGTATCTATGTGCCCATTTGCAGCGACGGCGGTCTGGTGCATGACTATCACATGGTTCTTGCTTTGGCGATGGGTGCGGACTTCCTGATGATGGGACGTTATTTCGCCCGCTTCGACGAATCTCCGACGAAGAAGATGAAGATCGGTAACAATTTCGTAAAGGAATACTGGGGCGAAGGTTCGAACCGCGCCAAGAACTGGCAGCGTTATGACATGGGCGGCAGCGAAGCCCTCAAGTTCGAAGAAGGCGTCGACAGCTATGTTCCCTATGCCGGTAAGATGAAAGACAACCTCAACCTCACACTGGGCAAAATAATCGCCACGATGTGCAGTTGCGGAGCTATCACCATCCCCGATCTGCAGAAGAACGCCAAAATCACATTGGTTTCCTCAACCAGTATCGTGGAAGGCGGAGCGCATGACGTGATCTTGAAGGAACAGAACTAAGAGACAGACTATTCATAAAAAAAGAGTATCCGGGAAAGTCGGATACTCTTTTTTATTTAGGTTTACTTACAGATACAACTTACTTGAATATAGAGCTTAATACCTCCCCTGTCCAAGGTAAAGGTTTCTCCACATCAAACAAACGGAGGATCGTAGCTGCCGTATTCACAGTATTATTGGGTTCCGTGATCTTGAACCCTTTGCGTATTCCGGGACCGGTGATCCCCCAGGGAACAATCATCTCATTCGTGCTGACTCCACCATGTCCGTATTCAATACCTCCGTGATCCGTCAGGAACATAAAATGAGTGTCTTTATACAGGCCGTCCCGTTTCATCTTTTCAAGAAATTTTCCGATCTCGACATCCGCTTCTTCAATAGACTTGATATACTCCGTAGACATCCATTTATGTTTATGCCCGGCATGATCGGTATGCACGGAATAAAGGAATACAAGTCACCGAAGGTATAACCACCCGCGTATCAAGCGAAAAGGAACCTTCAGCCAGCAAGACATCCAAATTCGGAGTTCTTGCTTTCAGAAATCCTTCCACACAGATACCGTCGAGAGATATCAGGACCACACGCTTGGCCTTCACTTTACCAACCCCATCCGTCATAGCAGCAGCAGAAACGGGAAGAGATGCCGAACCTAAAGCCAACGCACCTGCAAGCCCCTGCTTGAAAAATGTTCTTCTTGAATTTTTCATGATAATTTTATTATACGATTTTCCCCTGAAGCAAGTCTGAAATTCTTCAACCGCTTCTCTTTATCTCCAATAACCAACTTGTCCAACTGTAAAGAACCTTTTAGGACTTCGATCGTAGCAGTATCATCTGTAACGGTACAAGTACCCCAGGCATAACCGTTGCTCCAGAAATAACATCCCGGCCGGTCCGTGAAATGCATCCGTCGATCCACTCCTGAATATTGGAAATCGCTCAACGCGATTACTGCTGCCCAACTTGCCATCGAACGGACATAGTGATGTCCGCACTCCGCCTCGCTGAACGGATTTCGCTTTGCCCCGTCATGGCGGTCACGAATCGCACGGATGCAAGTCAAAGCCTCCTTTTCCATACCTTCGTATATCATGCCGACAGCGGCACAATATTCGAAACCGGTCATCACTTCGGCAAAGTAAGGGAAAGGAACTTCCAGTCGTCCTTTCGGCCAGGAAGCCATCAGCAGGCCGGACTCATCTCCCATCACATACGAACGCATATTATTAAAGTGACGGCTGAAATCCTTCACATAATTATATTTCATGATGCTTCCCAATGTCGTACGGATATGCTCCTTATCTCCCAGATATCCCAAACCGCATATATGGGCCATATACTGTCCGACCAGCTGATCGACCAGGCAACCTTTTCCCAATTGAAACGGCGGAACCTTCACGTCCGGATTCCGCATATCCAGATATTCAAATGTTTCGGGATCGGTTATCTTATGTTCATAATATTCCCCGTTAAACAGATTGGCATCCATCCAGGTGCTTCCCTGCCGGAATAATGTATTGCATTTCTTGGCAAACATCTTATCCTTCATGGCTAAAGCCATTTTCTCAGCCGCCTTTAAGGCTCCCATATACCAGAAGCCCATTTGAGGATTCGGGCCGAAATAGTTCACATCCATCGTGTTATGCTGCGAACCTTCCATGATGCCGTCCTGATTGCCATCCCAACCTTTGTCGGTCCAGGCATAAGCAAGCACTTTCTTTACTTGCCCCCAATTCTTTTGCAGGAACTCATCGTCTCCCGACAACTGCCAATCCCGGTAAATCTTCATGACACATCCCATCTGGCCGTCCGCCGCAGCCGAATTTCCTTTCGCTGCTTCCGATAAAGGCAAGGAAGCCCGGAAATTCATCAGCCCGTTTTCTTTCGTCGCATAATTGAATTCCACATCACGCATCGTCTTTGCCAATTCACCGAAAAGAAACGGTGTCGCCACCTCGTAGTTCCAAACATGCGTGCAGCTGCCGGCACAAGAACCGAAACGATCCATCACGCCTTCCCATCCCATCAAATGTCCGCTAGGTAAACGAAAGACCGTTTGCGAACGCAATGTTGCCAGATTAAACAAAGCAGCCTCTTTGACAACATCAGGATAAGTCGATTTCAGGAAGGCATGCACAAAAGAGAGCGTCTGCCTTTCCATCTCCGGAATCTGAGGTACGATTGCCTCCGCCACTTCCCAGGCATCCGGGAACCGAGTGCTGTAATAGTTCCCGACAATTGTTTCCGACCAAGCTTTCCGGTTCGGGAAATTCCAAGTCAGGTAGAAAGTAAACGTTTCCGTACTGCCAGGTCCAACTGTCTTCTTTACCGCCAGCGAAGCCATCGGGTCTTCATCCTCCTGTCTGTCCCGCTCTGTCAGTTCGCCATCAGCACTAAAATCATCCCAAAAGTTAAGAATACCATTATTCCAATTATCCGCCCGCGAAGAAGTCCGGTAGGTGACCCCTTCTACTGCCTGAGTAGTCAAGGCCACCGTTCCATAAGCCGGATCATTCTTATCCACCCCGTCCGAATATAGGTAGAGGCCTTGCAAGCCGTTCTTTTTACGAAACTGGTTTTTATTGTCTTTCGCGCCTGTCGGAATGTAATCTCCTTTCCAGTCCGTCCTGAACTTACTGCCGTCCTTCCCGATAAAATTGCGCATCGAACCGCAAACGGCTACCTCCAAAGGACGGTCGGTCGTATTTGTCACCTCATAAGCCAACACGGCAATCGGCATGCCACTGGCATCTGCGTCTCCCAGTACCAACGGATTGAATCCTTTGACCGTCACTTTCACCGGCAATTGCCGGTCGGAAAGATGCACTTGTCCGAACGGATAAGCCGCCTCGAAAGTAGCATCGGCAAAACGCGGCATACCGTGATGGTTCACCGGCCGCCCCTCATAATGCAAATACTCCTGCGGATATAAAGGGCCTGCAAGCAGGGTAGTCATAGCCTCTCCCGTCTGCGGTTTTGCATAAATTGCAAAGAAAGGTGCATTATTGCCGGTCGTCACCGTACTATATTTCTTACCAGGGACATTCATAATCTCCCAATCCCGCAACTCTCCCCGGCCTCCCAAAGAGACCGTTCCGGTCCCGATTCCTCCCAAAGGCAATGCCACCTGGTAAAGATGCTCCCGGTCATATTGTTTCAGAACCGGCCATGTTTGCGGCTTCCATTCTTGGGAAAAGACGGCTCCGGAAACAAACATACAAATCGTTAATAGCTTTAATCTATTCATAACTCCAAAATTAGTTCAAGGCATACAATGCTCAAAGGGCTAATATACTTAAATATTATCCATTTCGGCCTTTTTGAAAGAAAAAGATATCCGATATATCCATATTTGCTTCGGAGAGTTATAATCTTGAAAGGTTCAAAACTTTGCCATAAAAAAGAGGTGGAATGTTTATAAAAACAATACCACCTCCTTTAATATCGGATATAAAATATTTATACAATATAATACTGCTCCCAGCCTTCACGAGGTTGTTCGCCTATTAACATCTGATTTGCAACCGGATCATTACAGATCTGTTTCGACTCACGGTCAAAAACCAACTTTCTATTCAGACGTTGTGCCAATACTCCAAGACAAAAAACTTGGCTTAACGGACCAGCTACAGAAAAAGGAGAACGGGCTTTTTCTTTTCCCTGGCACGCCAATAAAAAGTTAGTATAATGGTCCGATGGGCTTTTTTCATACTCCGGTAAAACCGGATTCATCTCTTTTGCCACTTTATCCGGAATAACAGACAATGTACTTCCATGAGACCCTCCCTTAAATGTCAGTGTTTTCGTATAAATCTCTTTACCGGGATTCAAGTTCACCAACTGCAATTTACCTCCATTTACAGGCGGAATGTTCGGATCGACCTCTGAAGTACCATAATTTTCAGGAACAGCCGGAACATTATCCAAACCATCATACCAAGTTACATCTACCGCAGGCATATTATTCCGTTCAGGGAATTTAAAAAGGATTGTAGAAGACATCGGATAAAAAAACGGATTATGATCTTTCAGATACAACGGATTTATTTCATTAGGCAAACCTAAATCAAGAAATTCATGAGCCGTATCTAAAAGATGCGCCCCCCAATCACCCAAAGTACCCATTCCAAAATCATACCAGCAACGCCATTGTCCCAAATGATAATCATGATTATATTCGTGATAAGGCCGTACACCAAGCCAAGTGTTCCAATCCAATGACTCCGGAATAGGTTCACCCATCGGCAAATGCTTAATATTCGGATTCCAGCCATGCCAACGACGAGGGTTATTCATGTGAGCAGTAATTGCTGTGACATCTTTTATCAACCCAGCCTCTTTCCATGCTTTAAACTGAAAATAATTCGCCTCCGAATGTCCCTGATTTCCCATCTGAGTGACTACACCGAATTTCCTTTCAGCCCGCATCATCAACTCTACTTCCTGAAAAGTACGAGCCATCGGCTTTTCCACATAAACATGCTTTCCATGAGCCATGGCCTCAATAGTAATCGGAAAATGGGAATGGTCAGGAGTACAAACCGTGACAGCATCGATCTTATCCGCCATTTTATCGAACATCTGACGAAAATCCTGAAAACGAGGGACATCCGGAAACATTGAAATAATCTTCTGCGTATGTGGAGCTCCCATATCAACATCACAAAGAGCAACCACTTCACACAGTCCGGTCTTAAACATCCGTTGTGAAATATCAGCTCCCCGGTTGCCGATACCTATAAAAGCAACTCTCACTTTATCATTTGCACTCATACGGAGAGCTCCTGAAGCTGCATTTGCTTTGGGAATCCAGAATGCAGGTATCGCCGATACCGCTGAAAAAGCCAAAGCCTGCTTAAAAAATGAACGACGAGAAATAGTATCTGACTTCATTATCTTTATAAATTCAAATTAAACATCAACAAACCATATCACTAACAGCTTTGAAATAACCGATAGATTCAGCAATTCCTAAAAACGGATCATTCCTATCCTTTTCATATTCCAAGCTACACATTCCTGTATAGTTGACTTCGCGCATCATTTGCACTAAAGCAGGAAAATCAATCTTTCCACGACCTAATTCAATACTATGTCCTGCTTTTGTCGAGTCTGTCACATCCTTGATATGCATATCAAATACACGCGTATGATATTTTTTCAAATCAGCGACAGGATCACGACCGCTACGCAAATCATGACCTATATCCAGACACATACCTATACGTGGATCCAAATCTTTCGTATGTTCCCATACATCCTTCGCATCCGGAAAAACTAGCAGATCCGGCCCATGCAAATGAATTGCATAGTGAAAATCATACTCCTTTACCTTTTTATCCACATATGATAATAGTTCATATGTAGGAACACCTATTATAGTTTTCACTCCCACCCGTTTTGCATATTCAAATGCATGGTCTATTTCCGATTTCGTTTTCATATTAATCGGACCGACAGCATACCCTTTCACATGATAAGAAGCACACTTAGCGTGTAATTCTTCTATTTGTGCATCCGTACAATCATAAGGTAAATGAAAATCCTTAATACAGAGATAATGAATATCTAAGCGTTGTAACGTTTTCAACGTAGTTTCCAAATCAAACGCAACAAACGTAAAACCAGCCATACCCAAATGAAAAGGGTTTACCGTTTTCTCTACCCTTGATTTCACCATATCTGCAACATGGGCCTTCACTATACCTGGAGTAGCCATAAACGCCGCACAGGTCAATCCTTTTTTGAAAAATGTTCTTCTTGACTTTTCCATCAGATTATATTTATAATCATTTATGGGTATTTTGATTTAATAACCCGGATTTTGCGTTAACGCACCACCTGTTGCATCAATCTCTGTTTGTGGTATCGGCCACAAGATATTATAATCCTTCACATTCATAGCCGGAGCCTGCGGATTATCGTTATACTTCCGCAAATATTCAAGGAATTTACCAGTACGACGCAAAACCACATCGCGAATTTCTTCCGTATATAATTCACGGACCCGCTCATCCAACAGATAATCGATTGAAACATCACTTGCAGTGATCGGCTTTGCGTTCGCACGTGAACGGACCACATTAATATCATCTGCCGCTTTTTGCATTTCACCCAATTGGATATATGCTTCAGCACGGTTCAAATAAGTTTCCGCCAATCGCATAAAATAACAATCTTTCCACGTATATCCGGCACCACTGCGAAGAGGTTCAGCCTGAACATGGCAAGGATCACCGACCTTTCCGATCCAATAAGGATAAATATAATTACATGTATCCTTCATCTGATTACGGCCATTCGTTTCATAACTGCCCCACAAACTAAAATCGATTGCTTGTCCGTTATAAGGGGATTCCGGATTTTGGAAATAGTAAGTCCGTTTGATGTTATGAGGAGCATTCCGAATATCATTGTTCCAATCCGATTCCCAAACTTTATTTGTTACATAGTAAGTCGGACGCGACCAGGAAACCGGACGACTCAACGTATCTGTATATCCCGTATATTTACCATCGATCAATTCACCCAATATGCAAGTATATCCGGCCGGATCATTTCCTAAAGAATAATAACGGGGACCATGACGGCGAGGACCGTTATTTTTACCTCCTCCATCCGATAAGTTGGCAGCAAACTGAGCAACCCAGATAGCTTCTTTATTTTCATTCAAATTCTGATTTCCATAAGCAAACAGATCCAAGAAAACATCCCCCGTACCAAACACATCGTTTGTCGAACCGAAACGTTCAGTCATCAACCGATAACCAAAATCCTCAATCACATGTGTAGAAGCATCAACCGCTTTCTGGTACTCACCTGCTTGCAAATAGACTTCAGACAATAACTGGAAAGCAGCACCTTTCGTGATACGTCCCTTTTCATCTTCCTTACCGGGATCAGGAAGATGCTGGGTCGCAAAAAGCAAATCGTTTTCTATCTGGGCATATACCTCTTTCAAAGGAGTACGGACAAAATCAGTCTTAGGTGTACTCACAGCCTCTGTCACCAAAGGAATATCTCCATAGAATGAAGCAAGCAAACGATAAGCATACGCCCGGAAGAAAAGAACTTCCCCTTTATACATTGCCTGCAGTTCAGCACTTTCCCAACCAGTCGTAGCTTCATTATCGATATAAAGCAACAATTCATTGGAACGACTGATCAGCATATACATGTTGTTCCATAATTTATAGAACAAGCTATTAGTCGGGGTCAACACTTCATAGGTCACTCCTCCCGGATTTTCCCCGTTATAGCTGACGTCTGCCATCGAACTATAAAAATAGACAATGGCATCATCCCCATAGTACAACGCATCACGCAGATAATTGTGAAGTCCGTTTATTCCTAATTTAATACCCGAAGCTTCCGTATAGGTATTCTCAGGAGACAAAAAATCCAACGGTTTCTCTTCTAAGAAATCGTCATTACATCCTACCAGGCCACCAAAAAGAAGTGTCACGGCCACCAATTTAGATAAGATCGTATTTGATATAAAATTGTATTTCATGATTCTATGATAATTAAAGTGATAACTTGATTCCAAATTGCAAACTACGAGTCAACGGGAATGTCGTATATTCAGGATCCCATCCTTCCCAACCGGTAAATGTATAAAGATTCTTTCCGGTCAAAAAGAGTTGCAACTGACCGATAACCCCAGTCTTTTGCAATAACTTTTTATCAAACGTGTACATCAAGGATACATCCTGAAGACGGACAAAACTCCGACTCTGATTAATACTGGTGGCGATCTGCTGGTTCCTAAACAAAGCAACACTTTCGTTCGAATGATTTTCCGGAGTCCAATACTCTCTTGTAGATGGCTGGTTCAAACGAATGACATAATCGGAACTATTGTCAGGAGACAAAAGCCCATTGCCTGCAAGGTAATACCCCCCTCCACCCAGCATCGAGTTCAGCATAAAGTACAAAGACCAGTTTTTCCATGTCAACGTATTGTTAAAGCTGAAACGACAACTCGGATTCTTGTTACCGATGATCTTACGGTCATGTTCAGCATCGATCTTTCCGTCACCGTTCAAATCTGCAAACTTCTGTTGTCCCGGATACCAACCATCATAGATTTCACCGGAATACAGATCCTCCTCTTGCCAAACACCAATCATTTCATACGAATAGATAGCCCCAATCGATTCGCCGACAAACCAACCATTCGTCAAATCCTGTGTAGCCCCATCACCATAGAGTTCAGTAATCTTATCCCGGTTTAACGAGAAAGTCAAACCTGATGTCCAAGAGAAATTACTATTCTGGATGTTTACGGAATTAAGTTCGACTTCCAAACCTTTATTTTCCACACCGCCTAAGTTGGCCCAGACCCAACTATACCCGGTGACATTCGGCAACGTACGCTTAACCAATACATCCGATGTCTTTGATTTATACACTTCAAACGAACCGTTCAGGCGCTGGTTAAAAAGACCGAAATCGACACCGAAGTTCCAAGAAGAGGTACGCTCCCATTTCAAGTCCTTATTAGCCATCGCAGAAGGATATAAAGAAATCACTTTGTCGTCATTATAGTTATAAGCACCTAATCCTAACTTGGCAAGCGAAGCATAACGACCGATACCCTGGTTTCCGTTCTGTCCATAAGAAAGACGCAACTTCAAATAGGTATCTTCAAATGGGTTAAAATCTTCTTCCGAAATCACCCAACCGATAGAAGCGGAAGGAAGTGTCACATACTTATTATTACTACCGAAGCCGGAATAACCATCCCGTCGAACCGTCCCTGTCAACAAATAACGATTCTTATAGTTATAATTGATACGTCCCATCAGACCAACATTAGATTCCTGCCAAGCCGTACTTGCTTCGGTAAACAAGGTCCCGATACCCAAATTGTTATATCCCAAATTGTCCGTATCAAACGATTCAGCAGTAGCAGTAGTCGTATCTCCCCATCTCTTTTCCGTCGTATAAACAAATGTGGCATTCAACGAATGATCACCAAACTCTCTTTGGTAAGCGAAAATATGGTTGAACAAATAGGCATTTTCATTTTCCGGCGCTTTTACAGCCTTTCCGTTATTGATAAAACCGCCATCCACATCTGCCGGATAAAATGTATTATTATCCCGATGATAGCGAGTCGTAGAATAATTGAAATCATAAGACAAACCTTTGATAAAAGGAACATCCACACGTCCGGTCAACGTTAGAAAAAGCGTGTTCCGTAAATCCGAGTTATCGATAGCCAGATATTGCAACGGATCTTTCATAGCCGATTCATTCGCAAACTCCATCCGATAATACCCCGGCGTATCGAAATCATAAGTAGCCATAGGAGTCGCTTTTGTCGCATAATCAAAATTGGCAGAAACACCTGAATAATCACGATGGGAGAAATTTACATTTGCACCGATTTTCAACCAATCCGTTACTTTCGTATCTACTTTTGCATTGAAAGTATAACGTTTGAACTGGTCATTCAACAGCAAACCTTCTTCATCATGGTAAGCACCCGACAAATAATAATTGACATACTCAGAACTTCCTCCGACACCCAAATTATAATCCTGTGTCAAACCGGTCTGCATCACTTTATCAATCCAATCGATATCCGTGCCTAACATGTAGTTGTCTTTTTCTTCTTGCGATCTCAGGTAATAAGCTCTCGCCTCTCTTGTCGAAACATCCGGATAGACCGGACGGCCCGCTTCGCTCGTCGGCTTCGTTTGATACCATTTGTGCAGATCCTGCTGATAAGCATAATCAGCCAAACGCATGGTGTATTCTTCCGCATTCATATACTTTGCTTTGTGGTTAGAAGCGGATTGTGTTCCTATCGACATATTGAACGAAACAGTCGGTTTCTCTGTTTTTCCTTTTTTGGTTGTTACCAAAATGACACCATTGGCCGAACGAGCACCATAGACTGCCGCCGCACTTGCATCTTTCAAAATATCGATACTGCTGATATCATTAACGTTAATATCAGACATAGATCCATTATAAATAATACCATCTAAAACGATCAAAGGGTTTTGAGAGGCAGAAAACGAATTTGTCCCGCGAATACTTAAACTTACATCCTCTCCGGCATATCCGCTCTGAGTGGTATTGACACCAGCGGTAGATCCGACAAGAGCCTGAGATAAACTTGTATTAGAAACAGCCGGAGAGTTTTCCAAATTTACTCTTTTCACCGCTCCCGTCAAATCCTTCTTTTTCATAGTTCCATAACCGACAACCACTACCTCTTCCAATGTTTCCGTATCTTCATGAAGGGTAATCGTATAAGAGGTTTGATCCGTAATTTTTATTTCCTGAGAAATATATCCAATATAAGAAATTATTAACGTTGCACCAGGTGCAACGTTAAGGACGAAGCGTCCTTCCGAATCGGAAATAACACCGTTCATGGTTCCTTTTTCTACAATATTAGCACCTATCACCGGTCCGAATGCATCCATCACAACACCTGTGATCTGTTTTCCCTGCTGAGCCACATTCGTTTCTTCAGTTTTTTTCTCCGTTATGATAATATTCTTGTTATATATTCTGAAATCACATTCTGGAAGGATCAACGCCAATATTTCCGATATATTTTTATCCTCGGCATTCACTGTGACTCGCTTATTCGCATTAATGACCTTATCATTATAATAAAATGTAAACTCACTCCTACTCTCTATTCCTTTTAGGACTTCTTTAACAGTAGAGTTTGCCATATTCAGGTTTATACGTTTATTTTGCGCATAGGACTCTGTAGCCGAAACCTTCAATAACATAACGGTTAACAAGATCAGGACTAATTTCATAATCCGAACATTTTTGTGTGTCAAGAAAGGAGATAAAGCATCCTTTCCATAATAATTACTCATATTTCTACATGGATTTTTTAGTTAGACTTTATCGCTAAACTTCGATAAGAAAAGCGACAGGTTAATAAAATTTTTGATTAGGTGGATATTAGTACATTCACCTATTGCATTCATCATATTTACTTCATTTCTTTTTCACCATATTCTTATTATTTTTAAGGTTAATACTTCGCATTTATGCTATCTCGGTATAATATATACTTTTCCATTCTTTATCTCATACCTAATAGGAACAATCAGACTCATCGCCTCCATCACCTCTTCGATGCTCTCCTGCCGGATTGTGAAAGAAAGACGAGTGGAAGCGGCAAACTGCTTCGGACATTCGATATCCATATTATAGCGTCCCTCCATACTGATTAATATATCAGCCAGACAGTCGTTGTCAAATACCAGGCGGTCTTTGATCCAATCGGTATACAAACCGACTTTGGCTTCTTCGACAGAGGCGGTCTGATCCGACTTATGGTATCTGAACAATTCATTCGGTTTCAAGTAAACCGGATCTTTCAAAGCTTTTCCCGATATCTTTACACTACCGCTCAGCAAAGCGGTCTCTACAAATTCACCTGAAGAATAGCTATCGAGATCGAAACAGGTTCCCAAAACTTCGACATCTATCTCTCCCGCCTGTACGACAAAAGGTTTTTTCGCATCTTTTGCCACCTCGAAATACGCTTCTCCCTCCAAAGAGACAAACCGTCTGTCACCGGTAAATTGATTCGGATAAGTCAGTTTTGTTTCCGAATTCAGCCAAACCACCGATCCGTCAGGCAACGTGAACCGACCTTTGCTTCCTTTTGCCGTTATCAGTTGGTTTTGCACGATGACATCAGGAGCGGAATGCCCCCTCCAACTGCCGATACCATAACCGATTCCCAGCAAAAGCAACAAGACGGCAGCAACCCGCGTCCAACGCAAAACCACCGATAATGTATTTCTCTTCGCAGGCAAGTCCCTCTCCATCCGTCCCTGCTCCAGCAAGATACGGTTTTTCAGTTTCCCCAAAGCGATATCGATCTCCAGCTCGTTTCCGGCAGCGACATTACAAGACAGCCACAGGTCACGAGTTGCAATAAAATCATCCCGATTATCATCCGATTGTTTCAGCCATCGAAGCAATAGCCTCTTCTCTTCCAGTTCAGCCGAGCCATCCAGATAACGGATTATGATTTCGTTGATATCGTGTGTTTCTTCTTTCATTACAGATTCATTTATTAGTAATACAAAAAAAGGTAGTTTTACCCTACCTCCATCCTACAAAGAATTAACGTTTCTTTTTATTCTCCGGCATGAAACTTTCGTTCCACCCTCTGGCTGTCTAAAGAGAAAGACAAGTGACAGCCAACACTAACAAAGGGAATAAGTCCCTTTGGATAAGATATTCTTTCAACCCGGAAAGAGCCTTGCTAATCTGCTTTTCAACCGCTTTGATACTAATATTCAGTTGTTCCGCAATCTCACGGTTCTTCAATCCATAGCTCCGGCTTAACATAAATATTTTATGGCATTGAGGGGGAAGCGTGTTTATATAAGACATGATTTCTTCTTCCAGTTCTTTCAATAACAAGCTCTGCTCGGAATTTTGCATATAAGAGGAAACGTACTGATCCAATATATCCGTCTCTCTCTCAGGTTTCAAAGGGTATACATCCTGTTGTTTCTTATCCAACGCATTCAGAGCATGCGTATATACGGCTTTGAAAAGATAAGACTTTACAGATTCATCCTCAAAACGGATACTTTCACGCCGCTTCCAAAGTTCATAAAAAACATCCTGAACAATATCTTCCGACAAATCCTTATCATTCACAAAACGGAAAGCATACGCCCGCAAAGGTTTGTAGAAACGCTTGAACAGTGTTTCCAAGGCTGCAAAATCCTGAACATATATCTCTCCTGACATGAATTTGTTGTTTTATAAAAAGCAAAAATACAGATATTTTTCATTTAATGCCGGCAGAAGGGGAATATTGATAACTATATAAGCAATATTGCCATTTACAATGCAACCATATTATCACTATCTTTGTTTTATTAATAATAAAAGGAAACAGCATGACACCAATTGAATTAACAAAAACGGAATTTATACAGCGAGTAGGAAACTTCGAAGAAAGCCCCAAAGATTGGAAATACGTAGGCGACAAACCTTGTATCGTAGACTTTCATGCTCCCTGGTGCGGCTATTGCAAACGTCTGGAGCCGATACTCGATGAGTTTGCAAAAGAATACGACGGAAAACTCTACATCTATAAAGTCAATGTAGACAACGAAGAAGAACTGGAAGCTGCTTTCAAGATCCGGACGATCCCGACTTTGCTCCTCTGCCGCATGGACGGGAATAAAGAAATGATGCTCGGCACGATGGGTAAACCGGAACTGCGTAAAGTGATCGAAGGTATCTTATAATATATCTTCAGAGATTAGGATACAGAAGGTATGAATCAGGAAAGCCAAACGCTAATTCTGATTCATGCCTTCTACTTTTATACGGATCGAGCCTGGAGTCCGTTGGAAGCAGGAACAAAACAGATTCAGATCATTCGTCTTTTGCATGAACTCCTGCAATATCCGGTATTCCTCATCCGACCATGTTTCATAATGGCGGGGATATTGCTTACGAACTCTCATTATCGACTCGGATACGTCCGTTTTCTTGATTCCCAATTGCCGGATACGCTCTTCGAAACCGGCCAGATCTTCATCCGTACAGTTGTTTACCGGATCGGCATCAAAGAAACCGGGACAAATCTTATTCCCGACCTGGACCTGTTTCGTTACAGAGGCAGGAATAGGCTCGAAAAGAACGGATTCCGGTTCTATTGCGTCTAACTCCTTCTTCAAGTTTGAAATATGCTTCGTTGCTTCGGGAGAAAGCAGTTTAACGGAGCATTCATGACGGGAATAAGCCTCGTCCCTACTCGCGGAAAGCCAGTTAAAGGAACCTTCCACCAATACCGAATCATCAATCGCAAGCGATTTATTATGAATGCCTTTCAACAGAATCAACTTAATACCGTTTTCGGTTAAAGCCTTCCGTCCGGCAACGGCCTCCTTCCGCAACACACCGGTTTGTTTGTCACAATCCAAACGGAAATCCGAATACACCACGACTTCCACACCCCGCTCCACCGTTTCCCGCACCAGAGGAATAAGATTATCATGTTCAATCGCCTGGATCGATATAAAAGGAGATACGATCAGCAACCTTTTTGTCGCATCTTTAAAGGCTTGCCGCAACAAACCGGTGTGTTCCTCCAATGTCGATAAACGTTCGGCCGGCTGGTAGCGGCAAAGCGGTTCCTTTTGCCGATAGATGAAATTGCCGGACACTTCGTTCGCAGGATCGTCAAACAACCATTTTGCCAAGTTACCGACGGGCGTATTCCGTTCGGGATGGAATATATTCATATTTCCGAACACCAGAAAATGATATTGCGCACGCGAAACAGCTACGTTGAGCATATTGTACTTCCCACCTTGCTCCATAAAATAAGAAGCATCACCGGGAGAATTGACCGATGAAAAAATCACGACCGGACACTGCGCTCCCTGCAAAGAGTGAACAGTGCCGATCGTCATACCGGCAAACGCTTCCGCCTCCGGCGACTGTTCCGCAAGACTACGGATGATTTCTTCCTGCGCCTTAAATGGGGTGACTACAGCCACTATTTTACGGATCGGATCCTTGTAAACGCTTTCCAACTTATCTTTTTCCGTTTCCAGCCAAGAGACGATTGCTGCCGCTTCCGCTCTGTTCAAGACACTGCCCGTCGTCCCTTTTTCACTGACTCCGTTTACATGGACATACCCTTTAGGCGGCAAGTCTTTATACTTCACCTTGTTTCCTTTCTTCGGCAGCAAACGGCCGTGATACACATAGTCGTTGCAATAAGCAATGATCGGATTGAGACAACGCCTGTGTTCGGTCAAGAAAGCGCCTCTTTCGCCGGCGACTTCGAAACTGCAACTCTTCCGCGCCATCTTCATGATGCTTCCGGACGAGGACAAGAAACCGTTTTCATGCAGAAACGCATACCGATCATCGGACTCGGAGGATACTAAGCCAAAACGTTTCAGATTGATACTGGAATATTCGTCCGAGATGGACCATATCGGTTCGATCTGTTCCACGTCTCCCACTAAAATAGCTTGCTTGGCAAGGCTGAAAGAGGGAATAGCCAGTTCGGGAGATACCTGCCCCGATTCATCCACAATCAGCAAATCAATCGCATCATAGAGCGGCGCATCCCACTCCCCATTGTCCGCACAAACCATGTATTTCGGCAAAGAATGGAAAGTCGAAATAAAGACGGGCATCACACAGGCCAAACGTTTCAACCGTTCGATGTAATCCTCGCGGCCACGTGTCTCCCCCTCTTTATCGCATCCGGCCAAGCGGCGGATGAACTCGGCTTCCCGGTCATGGATGGCATACCAGAACAAATGATAGCGGTAACTGATATCCAGCCGCACCGCCATATCTTCCGTATAAGGAAGGGCATTATATTCCGGATTGGCAACCAACTTGTCATAGCGTGCCTTAAAATCTTCCGTCTGCTCCCAGCCGCATATCACATCATCATAGCTTGGAAGTTTTTGAAATTTACGGAACAGTTTACTCAGAAAACCTTTATCCGCCATCTCTTTTCCATATTGTTTGAGACTGGCAACATTCAAGCAGGTTCCAATCTCATCCCGCATCTTCCTCATTTGCCTGCGAAGGAAGCGCTGGCATGCAACTTCATCCCGGCAAGATGTCTGGAAGAAACGATTGAAATGTTCCAGATAGAACCCGCGATATTCTTCCAACCGGGCAGGATCGTCATAATCATTCGGAAAGCCTTCACCTTTCGTATTGAACATCATTTTGTACTGATCCTTTTGTTCGTCTTTGCCTGACAGATACAATCCCAACGTATCCAAACCGGGCAGCCAGCGGAGAGTCAACAGGTTTGCAGGCTTATCGCCAGAAGGCTGTTCGATCTTGAAATCTTTCAGGATATTGGTAATCGCCTGGTTATTGGCGGAACTGGCTACGATGATATCCGGATCATCAGGATGCTCCAGTACGGCATGGACGATCCGGTTAGCAATCACCGTCTGTAAAAAGGTCGTCTTGCCTGTTCCCGGAGGTCCGTTAACGGCAAAGATATCAGAACTGTCCGGGTCCGTATACATGGCAAGCGTCTCACGCTGGGAGACGGACAGCGGAAACTCGCCGCTCATCTGTGCCCAATGGTCTTTATTGCAATAAACTTGCTGTCTATCCGGCACAGGCAGCAATGTTTCCAGCTTTTTACGGATCAGAAGTTCCAGTAACGGATGGGAAGATTTACTTTCCAATAGCTTGTCATACAAGTTGATGATCTTTTGTGCCATTCCTCGTCCGGGAGCTTTCACGACAATGATTTCAGGCTTGTCGGCATAATTCATTTCCCGGAAAGTCAAGCCGGTCGCATCTTGGAACAGTTTTTCGCAGGCACTCCAATATATCTTCCAGTCCGTCTCTTCGGTATCGAACTCGCTCAAGAGCCGGTCCACATTCGAAAGGGATGCAATAGTTCTGTCATTGCGCGCATTCGGAGACAAAAACTTACGGACAAAAACCGGAATACGTTCAGACTTGTTGTCGCAGACCTGGAAAGTGCCGTCCGGCAACAATGTCGCGGAAATCAGGAAGGGGTACTCCGGAGTATTCTGTCCGGAAGCCCACCCGTTTTCGTACTCAGGAAGAAAGACACAAGGAGCAATCTGTATTTTACGTTTCTCGTCATCCGTCTTTTGCTTCCCTTTCGGGAAAAGCAAGGGAATGTCTTTACGAAGTATAAATTCCGGAACCTTGTCACCTATCCGCAATGTAACCCGCGCTTCTTTCTTTAGCGACCTGCTCCTTCGTTCGGCATCCAGCAGGCAGTTTTTCCAGTATTTCAGTAGTTTTTTGTCCATTCGATCAGTAAGCCGTTTGTTGTCTCTTTCTATTTCTTTTCCCGAACGGTTATATGAAAACAACCTTGCTTGCGTTCGTGTTTGACATAGCAACGCTCTTCCCGTTTCAAATCGCGCAAAACCATTGCCAATACCATTTTCAACCGGTCTTTGTCGATATTCAGAGTATCGCTCTCGTCTACTTTGGTATAACGGGCCCAGGAGACATCAAAAGTCGTTCCGTAGCGGTGGGCCGAATTTTGGGAGGAATTGGTATTTCTCTTTTTCAGGTTCTTGACATCATCGACCGTACGGGTGACACTGGTCACTTTGATTTTGTAGACCGAAGCATTCAGATTGCGTAAAGAATCCTGGAAATTATGTCCGATATCTTCCAGCAACTGTGCTGCCGAAGGGATCAGATATGGGATGGAATGCGTCAGCTTTTCCACTTCATAATACTCATTGGTTTCGATCTCTTCCATCTCCTTTTTTACTTTCTCCGCTTCTTCACGGTCCGATGCCGGTTTGATGCCGATACGTTTCGCTTCGGCCAGATGCACATCGTTCAAATCTTTGAAATCACGGTTATAACTTCCGTTATACCAAATGCGCTTCAACTCGCCGCGCTCTTCCTTCTTTCCACAAGACGAACATATCGCTGCCACCGAAAAAGTCGCCACTATCAACCAAATACTAAATACAATCTTCTTCATCATTTCTTTTTTAGGGAAAACAAAAGTAACTAAGATTCACTGATTTCAAAATATTAATGACTATTTTTGTGAATCCGAATATAAACTAATAGATAATTGTATGGACGCATTGGAATTAAGACTGTCACTTATCGAGCAACTGAAAACGATCGATGATGTCAAGCTGTTGACACAGATCAAGAACCTGATCAACATTGCTACAGAGAAAAAGGAAACGCGCTATCCGGCACAGATGACGCTGGAAGAATTAAAGGAAGTGTTGAACAAATCGAGAGAAGATTTTAAACATGGACGATATATGACTACAGAAGAATTACGTAAACGGCATCCATTATGCGAATAGATATTGCCTAGTCAGATAACGCCATTGCCTTACTTGACAACATTTACAGATTCTACAGTAAAAAGAGCCAGACCGCAGCTATCCGTTTATACAACAAACTATTGGATTCTGCCGAACCTTTACGTGTTTTTCCACAAGCCGGACCTATCGAACCTTTATTGAAAGAATATGATTGCGAGTTTCGTTCCCCTGTCGTCGAAAAACATTACAAGCTGATTTACACGGTTACCGACGAACTAATCGAAATCCATGCCGTGTGGGATTGCCGCTAGGAAGGATGGCACCTGCAAGAAATGTTCAAATAATCTTCGTGAAGAGACAACAAAATACCTCACAATTTATCTTTACATAAAGAATATTACTAATTTTGTCTGCCTGAACGAGAGTGGTAGAAAACTCGCGACAAAGGCAAAACTAAAACAAATTGAATGATTGAACGAATTTATATTCTTGAGAGCGTAGACCCGGTTATATTCTACGGAGTAAACAATGTCAACATGCAGTTGATCAAGACATTGTTCCCCAAGCTACGCATTGTGGCAAGGGGAAATGTGATGAAAGTGATAGGAGACGAAGACGAATCGGAGCTCTTTCTCAAGAAAATTCGCGAGGTAGAAAAATATTGTGAGGAATTCAACTCGCTGAGCGAAGATGTTATACTGGACATCATCAAAGGCAAAGCCCCGGTGATCACCAAGCAAGAGAACCTGATCATCCACGGGATGAACGGCAAACCGATCATCGCCCGCACGGAAAACCAGCAACGTCTAGTCAAAGCATTCGAAGAAAACGACCTCGTCTTTGCCACAGGCCCCGCCGGAACAGGCAAGACATTCGTCGCCATAGCCCTCGCCGTTAAAGCACTTAAAAACAAAGAAATCCGCAAGATCATCCTAAGCCGTCCGGCAGTAGAGGCCGGTGAGAAATTAGGATTCCTCCCCGGCGAGATGAAGGACAAACTCGACCCGTACCTCCAACCTTTGTATGACGCCCTGCAAGACATGGTTCCCGGGGCCAAACTGAAGGAATACATGGAAAACAACGTAATCCAGATCGCTCCCCTAGCCTTCATGCGCGGGCGGACGTTGAACGATGCGATCATCATCCTCGACGAAGCACAGAACACGACGACCCACCAGATCAAGATGTTCCTCACCCGTCTCGGAATGAATGCAAAAATGATCATTACCGGTGACGTGACGCAGATCGACCTGCCGCCGACAGCAACCTCCGGTCTCGTACAGGCCATGCAAATCCTGAAAGGCGTAAAGGGAATCGGCAAAGTCGAATTCGAGAAAAAGGACATTGTCCGCCATAAACTCGTCCAACGTATCGTAGAAGCCTACGACAAATTCGACAGCAAGCATGGCAAAGGCGGTTCGAGAACCGTTTCCAAAGAACAACAAGAAGAGATAAAGAACAATATTAATAACAGTCAGGACGCCCGATAAGCGCCCCATAAAAACAAAGATATGAAGAAGGCATTAACAAAAACAGACTTCAATTTCCCAGGACAGAAGAGTGTCTATCATGGTAAAGTACGCGATGTGTACAACATCAACGACGATGTATTGGTGATGGTTGCAACAGACCGTATCTCGGCATTCGACGTAGTCCTGCCGGAAGGTATCCCTTACAAAGGACAGATGCTGAACCAGATCGCAGCCAAATTCCTGGATGCGACTACCGACATCTGCCCGAACTGGAAACTGGCTACTCCCGATCCGATGGTGACCGTAGGCGTGATGTGCCAGGGATTTCCTGTTGAAATGATCGTACGCGGCTACCTCTGCGGAAGTGCATGGCGTGCTTATAAGAGCGGCGTGCGTGAAATCTGCGGTGTAAAACTGCCGGAAGGCATGCGTGAAAACGAACGTTTCCCCGAACCGATCGTTACCCCGACGACAAAAGCCGAGATCGGCGAGCACGATGCCGACATCTCCAAGGAAGAAATCCTGGCTAAAGGTCTGGCCACTCCCGAAGAATACGAACTGTTGGAAAAATACACGCTCGCCCTCTTCAAACGCGGTACGGAAATTGCTGCCGAACGCGGCTTGATCCTTGTCGACACAAAGTACGAATTCGGCAAGCATGGCGGCAAGATCTACCTGATGGACGAAATCCATACACCGGACTCTTCCCGCTATTTCTACAGCGAAGGCTACGAAGAACGTTTTGCCAAAGGCGAACCGCAGAAGCAACTCTCCAAAGAGTTTGTCCGCGAATGGCTGATGGAAAACGATTTCCAAGGCAAGGCTGGCCAGAAAGTTCCCGAAATGACTCCGGCTATCGTAGACGGTATCAGCGAACGTTATATCGAACTGTATGAACACATCACAGGCGAGAAGTTCGAAAAAGGCGATACGGACAATCTCCTTTCCCGTATCGAAAAGAACGTAACCGAATATCTCAACAAATAAGATAAACGGATATGGCGAAGTACGGTTCAGAACAGATTCTACCCTACAACAACGAGGAGCACAAAACGACACAAGTCAGGCGCATGTTTGACTCCATCGCCGGTACATACGATCAGCTGAACCATACGCTCTCGCTGGGTATCGACAAAATATGGCGCAGGAAAGGAATCGCTTTCCTGCGTCCTTTTTCTCCCGCCTCGATCCTCGATATCGCCACAGGCACGGGGGATCTGGCCATCTCCATGCACCGCCGCCTGAAAGCCGACCGCATCATCGGGGCCGACATCTCGGAGGGCATGATGGAAGTCGGACGGCAGAAAGTCGCTGAAGCGGGATTGTCGGACCACATCACGTTCGAATACCAGGACTGCACGGCACTGACCTATCCGGACAACTCGTTCGACGCCGTCACCGCCGCATTCGGAGTACGGAATTTCGAAAACATAGAACAAGGTATCACCGAGATGTACCGGGTTCTGAAGCCGGGGGGCCATCTGATGATCCTGGAACTGTCCTCACCGGTACATTTCCCGATGAAGCAACTCTACAACATCTATTCGAAAGTCGTGATCCCTACCGTCGGGCGCCTGCTATCAAAAGAGCATACAGCCTACAGTTACCTGCCGGCCTCTATCAAAGTCGTTCCACAAGGAAAGGTCATGACCGACCTGCTCAGCCGGGTAGGTTTCAGCGAAGCCCGTTCGCACACTTTCACCTTCGGCATTTGTTCGCTATACACGGGCAGCAAGGGCGGTTCGCAAACCACCACAACAGTATAAATCATCTTAAATTTACAGGTCATGCAAAAATATGGTTTAATAGGATATCCCCTCGGACACTCTTTTTCAAAGAACTACTTCAACCAGAAGTTCGAATCCGAGAACATTGATGCAACTTATCTGAACTTCGAGATCCCGAACATCAAAGATCTGAAGACTGTATTAAAAGATAACCCGGAATTGAACGGTCTGAATGTCACCATCCCCTACAAGGAACAAGTCATTCCCTACTTGGATGATCTGGACGAAGACGCCCGCCTGATCGGAGCCGTCAACGTCATCAAATTTACGAAAGGCATATTCGGCAAAAAACTGAAAGGCTACAACTCCGACATCATCGGCTTCAAGCGCTCCATCGAACCGCTCCTGAACGAGACACATCGCAAAGCCTTGATCCTGGGAACGGGTGGTGCGTCAAAAGCAGTCTTCCAAGGATTAAAACAATTGGGTGTCGGCGCCACGCTGGTTTCCCGTAAACCGAAAGAGCACTGCATCACCTATGAAGAAATCACTCCGAAGACAATGCAGCAGTACACCGTCATCGTCAATACGACCCCGTTAGGCATGTACCCGAATATCAACGTATGTCCCGACATTCCTTACGACCTGCTCACCCCGGACCATCTGTTGTACGACCTTCTGTACAACCCGGATGAAACCCTCTTCATGAAGAAAGGGAAAGAAAAAGGAGCCGTCGTCAAGAACGGCCTTGAAATGCTCCTGCTACAAGCATTCGCGGCTTGGGAAATCTGGCAGAAATAAAGCATAGCTTTACGACTCCTAACCCATAGCTTTAGAAGGCATAACCCTATGGGTTAGGATATATATACCGATACTGAAAAAAACAATTCAACTCCGGGTTAATACGAAATCGGGGGTGACAAGGTAGTCCAACCGATAAACCGCCCCTTCTTCCGTACGGGTTTCATAGACGGTGAAACTCCCTTCTTCCGCATAGGGAAACGGACGGACATGCAGATGGTGAAGGAAGTCGACTTCTTCCTGCCCGATCATCTTAAAAAGCGTCTCTTTTGCACACCAATGAAGCAACAAGTGCTCCGTCTCGTGCTCTTTGTCGATACCCGCCTCTTCTTCCGGATTCATAAAGCGACTACGTATCTTCGACACCCTTTCGGAACGGTATTCGATGTCGATACCGGCGGCAGGACGGTTCTGCAACAGAACGGCGGCATAACCTTTCGTATGGGAGATGCTGATATGCAAAGACGAGCCGGACAGGTAAGGCGCACCGTTCGGACGATAGGCTATGCAGGCCGGGCCGCCCGTAAGCTCCTGCAAAAGCACACGGCAGGCAAGCCATTCCCGGCGACGCTGCTCCGTACGGATCAGCTCCAGCTGCGGAAGATATTCTTCCCTGTTCCGCAAAAGGGACAGAAGCACTTCGGAAGACTCCTCGATCTTCCAGATTCCCCACAACGGATCGGTATGTTTCATCAGGAGAGGCATTATTTCTTCCACTCAAAAGATTGGATCAGTTCTACGATATCCTGTTTCAGATATCGGGTGACGGGAGCCAGCGAATCTGCATTCGGGATACAATCATAATACAAAGCTCCCCGGAAAAAGTGCGAGACACTGTCGGTCAACATAAATTGCAATGGCGAAGCGGATTCGCCATCCAACATGAAAAGCGAGCCATAAACCGAAGCCTCCGGATTGCTGTACGCCTGCATCTTGATCCGTTCCGGATATTTTGATTGCCGGACAACCAACGCGCGACACTCCTCCTCCGCCCTGCCCAGCGTAGCCGGAGTGATAGGGAAATAGCTGCAATAGAGCTTCACGTTCAACTGCGGATAAGAGAGATTGATCCACCCTGCCGGATTCCCGACCGGAGGCAACTCCACCTCTGCCCATCTGGAAAGCCGGAAAGTATAAGGTAAATCCCTTACCGGAAGTGCCTGGTAGGAAGGGGCAGGCGGTTCGATACGGAAATAGCCGCGCGGCTTCGGTGTATATTCCGTACAGGAAACACACAAGGCCAACAGCCCCCCACACACTATGCCGGTCGACATACGCATTACTCCTCTTGCCGCTCCTTTCCTTGGTCCGAAATGCGGTTGAACTTGACTTTCAGGATACGGCGGTTATCAATCTCCAGAACCTGGAAACGATAGTCGTCATATTCGATGATCTCGCGACGGCGAGGGAAGTCGCCTTTGATCTCCAACAGAAGGCCGGCAAGAGTTTCGACCTCCTCCGTCAGTTTGCCGAATTCGGTAGGATCGGCATCGATCACACGGAAAAAGTCGGTCAGCAATATCTTGGCTTCAAAAATAAGACTGCCGTCCGCCAGGCGGATGAACTGCTTTTCATCTTCGTCGTATTCATCGGAAATCTCTCCGACAATCTCTTCCAGGATATCCTCCATCGTCACGATACCGGAAGTACCGCCAAACTCGTCCACCACGATCGCCATATGGATCTTGCTGGTACGGAATTCCTCCAGGAGATCGTCGATCTTCTTCGTCTCAGGCACAAAATAGGCCGGACGGATCAAGCTCTGCCAACGGAACGTGTCAGGCTTCTCCACATACGGCAAAAGGTCTTTGATATACAGGATTCCCTTGATGTTATCCTCCGAATCGGCATAAACCGGAATACGGGAATAACCGGATCGGATGATGAAATCGACCACGGTGCGGAAACTCGTCTTGATGTCGATATCCTCCATATCCAGGCGGGGCGTCATGATCTCGTCGGCAGTCTTGTTGTAGAACTTGATGATCTCCGAAAGCATCTCTTTCTCTTCCGGCATTTCGGTGGAAGTGAGTTCCAATGCTTTGGAAAGCTCATCGACCGAAAGATCGTACTTCTTCTTGACTAACGCCTTGTTGATGACGCTGGTCGACGTGACCAATATTTTCGAAAGCGGCCGGCAGACACGCTCCACGACATTCAGTACAGGGGCCGAACTGCGCACGAACCGCAGCGAGTTTTTCTGTGCGTAAATCTTCGGCATGATCTCGCCGAACAACAAAAGGAGAAAGGTCAGGACGATCGTCTCCAGAATAAAGCCCAACATCGGGGCGGATGAGAAATTGACGATCGCGTTGATACCGTAAGTACAAAGCATGACGACAGCCACATTCACAAAGTTGTTGGCTATCAGGATAGCGGCGAGCAGGTACTCGGAACGGTCCAGCAAACGCTGGATTAATGGGTCTGAAGGTGCATTCTCTTCCCGGATGTCGTTGATATCACCCGGGGTTAACGAGAAAAATGCCACTTCGGAAGCCGACACGAAGCCGGAAACCAACAGCAGAAGAATTGCAAGGCTTAACGCTATTACAGGGCCTGCTGTGAGCGCCTGTATAGTAACCTGGTCGAATAAGCCCGATAAATAATAGTCTGAGTCCAAGGGGAACAGTATTAGTTAAACAATATCAGAACGGAAGGTCGTCCGCACTGTTGGAATCTAAAGATGTGTCCGGTTGTCCGGATGCGGGTTGCTGGTAGCCCGTCGCCTGCTGGTATCCGGTGGACGGCTGGGCGGTCTGAGGCTGTGCCGCCGTCATTCCTGTACCGGAAGCATTGTCGCGATTTCCCGTACCGGAACCTGTGCTGTAAAATTCGACACGGTCGGCATGGATTTCCGTCACATACCGCTTCACACCGGACTGGTCGTCGTAACTACGCGTACGGATCTTGCCTTCCACATAGAGTCCGGAACCTTTCTTCACCCATTTTTCAACGAAGGAAACCAAATCACGGCGAACGACCACATTGTGCCATTCCGTACGTTCCGGAACAACCGTACCATTGGCCAACGTATAACCTCTCTCGGAAGTTGCAAGCGGGAAGTTGGCAACAGCAGCGCCACTATCGAAGTAACGTACTTCTGGATCGCGTCCGACGTTACCGATCAATATAACTTTATTCAATGACATAGCTCTATTCTTTTATTAGTCTACAAAGAAACACAAATTCAGTCATTCTGACAAGTTTCCTTCTAATTTCTCCAAATAAATATGTATTAGGCGGGGAACCGCATATTTCTCCACATCGTCAGTCGCCACAGGAAGGTAAGACTTCAGGGCATCGCCCTCCCGCTCTATCTCTATCCGGTAGAAAGCCGTATACAATATCTGATGGGACAGGACATGCTTCACCCCCTGCAAATCAGCCGAAACATTCAGCCGGCCCGCTCCTGCAAACAGTCGGCGAAAAGCATCCGTCGTCTGCAACTCCGCAAAATCCATAGCCTTGTCCGTTTCGATAAGCGGAAACTCGTAGAGCCCTTCCCAAATGTCTTTCCCTTTCCGGCGGGACAGCCAGGTTTTTCCTTTATATATAATGTACAAATAATGAAAATATCGGTCACGCGTCCTGGTCTTTTTCTGTTTCACCGGATAGATCTGCACATCGCCCGCCCCATAAGCAGCGCAGTGCCCTTTCAACGGACAAGCTTCGCAATCCGGATTTTGCGGCACGCATTGCAAGGCGCCCAATTCCATTATAGCCTGGTTGTGTTGCCCGGCATACCGCGGGTCCATCACCAAGCCGGCCAGTTCCGTAAAGGCTTTTTTCCCTCTGGGCGTATCGATCGGAGTATCTACCGCAAACAGGCGCGAAAGCACTCGGAAGACATTCCCGTCCACGACAGGATACGGCTGGTTCCATACAAAGGAAACGATGGCCGCCGCCGTATATTCTCCTATCCCTTTCAAAGAGATCACATCCTCATAGCGTTCAGGAAATATCCCACCGAAACGTTCCATAATATCTTTTGCCGCAGCATGCAGGTTACGGGCGCGACTATAATAACCAAGCCCCTGCCAATATTTCAACACCTCGTCTTCCTCCGCCGAAGCCAGCGAAGCCACATCCGGGAACCGTTCGGTAAAACGGAGAAAATAGTCCATTCCTTGCGCCACCCGTGTTTGTTGAAGGATTATCTCGGATATCCAGATGATATAAGGATCGGAAGACTCCCTCCAGGGCAGCTCCCTTTTATGTATCCGATACCAGTCACGCAACAAACGGCTGGTTTCTAATTCGTTTTCTATCTGCGACATACGGTTCTTTTTTGCCTCTTCAAAACTTGCAACTAATTGATTACTGCAAACATACACAGTTCTAACGAATTGTAAGGAAACTTTTTTCTTAAAATTTGGCTGGCAATTCTTTTTCCACTTAAATAAAAAGCTATATATTTGCATTCCAAAAAATTAATAGGTCCAAATCAATTATTTAATTAATTTATAGACATGACTAAAGCAGATATTGTTAGCGAAATTTCAAAAAGCACTGGCATTGACAAACAGACAGTGTTGAACAGTGTAGAATCTTTTATGGATATCGTAAAAAGTTCATTGTCTCAGGGTGAAAACGTATACCTGAGAGGTTTTGGAAGTTTCGTGATTAAAAAGAGAGCCCAGAAGACTGCTCGTAATATTTCAAAAAATACTACGATCATCATCCCGGAACATAACATTCCGTCATTCAAGCCGGCTAAGACTTTCCTGAACGAAGTAAAGTAATTTAGTTATTATAGTTTAATTTAAAATTTTAAAACAATGCCTAGCGGAAAGAAAAGAAAAAGACATAAGATGTCTACGCACAAGCGCAAAAAGAGACTAAAGAAGAATAGACATAAGAAGAAATAAGTCTATTCGAGTAACTCTGAAGAACAAACTTAATAAGAGACCTTTTAAGTTTGTTCTTTGCGTATTTAATAAGGTCTCACATTTTAAACACCTCTTTTTATAGTGATTAGTGAATTAGTAGTTGATGTACAACCCAAAGAGGTATCTATAGCCGTACTGGAGGATAAGAACCTTGTCGAGCTCCAAAAGGAAGCCCGTAACGTCTCTTTTGCCGTCGGCGATATATATCTGGGCAAGGTTAAGAAACTGATGCCGGGTTTGAACGCTGCTTTCATTGATGTAGGTTATAAAAAGGATGCATTTCTTCACTATCTGGACTTAGGTCCTAATTTCAACACCCAGCAGAAATTCCTCAAACAAGCATTAGGAGAACAAAAAGGAGATAAAAAAATCCCCACTATCTCTAAAATGCAGTTGCTTCCCGAAATCGAAAAAGACGGAAGCATCAGCAATGTGCTCAAAGTCGGACAGGAAGTGCTGGTGCAGATCGCCAAAGAGCCGATTTCAACAAAAGGTCCCAGGCTGACTTCCGAGCTTTCTTTTGCCGGAAGATACATCGTGCTGATACCGTTTGCCGATAAAGTATCGGTTTCCACAAAAATCAAATCGAGCGAAGAGCGTGCCCGTCTACGCCAACTCATCCAAAGTATCAAGCCGAAGAACTTCAGCGTAATCGTACGCACATCTTCGGAAGGAAAGCGCGTTGCCGAACTCGATCATGAATTAAAGACATTACTGAAACGTTGGGAAGAGAACATTCCTAAGATCACCAAAGTAAAAGCTCCTGCACTCATCTACGAAGAGACGGCAAGAGCAGTGGCTTTGTTGCGCGACATTTTCAACCCCTCTTTTCAGAACATTTATGTGAACGATGCGGACATCTATCACAACATCCGCGATTATGTCAGCCTGATTGCTCCCGGACGGGAAGAGATCGTGCAACGGTATACCGGCGAACTCCCCATCTTCGACAACTTTGCAATCACCAAACAGATCAAGTCCCTATTCGGACGTACCGTCACGTACAAAAGTGGAGCCTATTTGATTATCGAACACACGGAAGCCATGCACGTTATCGACGTAAACAGCGGGAACCGCTCCAAAGGCAGCGATGCCCAGGAAAAAACGGCTATCGACGTGAACACGGCAGCAGCAGACGAAATTGCCCGTCAATTACGCTTGCGCGATATGGGTGGTATTATCGTAGTCGACTTTATCGATATGGCCGAAGCTGCCAACCGGCAGAAACTGTTCGAACATATGACGAAAGCGATGGCTAATGACCGGGCAAAACATAATATTCTGCCACTGAGCAAATTCGGCCTGATGCAGATCACCCGCCAGCGTGTCCGTCCGGCAATGGATGTCGATACATCCGAAGCCTGTCCGACCTGTTTCGGCACAGGCACCATCAAACCCTCTATCCTGTTTACCGACAGCCTGGAAGGAAAGATCGACTGCTTGGTCAACAAACACAACGTGAAGAAATTCGCCCTGCACGTACATCCTTATGTTGCAGCATTTATCAAGAGCGGAAGATTCCCGCTCAGTTGGAAATGGAAACTGAAATACTCGATGGGTATTAAAGTGATTCCGAATCAAAGTCTGGGCTTCTTGGAGTATAAATTCATCGACTCCGACAAGAACGAACTGGACATGATGGAAGAGAAAGAAATCAAATAACATAAAAGTCCCCGGATCTCATAAAAGTTCGGGGACTTTTTTAATGAAAGAAAATATCAATGAGACGTTTTTATATTTGGCTATGGCTGCTCTTACTGGTCTGCGGTAGCTGCACGAAAGAAAAACAAGAGTTGAGTGTATTGCACTTGAACATCTGGATGGAAGGAACAGTCGTCAAAAACGGCTTCGAGGCCGTTGCGGATGAAGTGGCCCGGATAGATCCGGATATCGTGATGTTCAGCGAAGCCAGCAACAAGGAAGGCGCGTTGTTCGTTCCCCGCATGCTGGACGCTTTGCGCGAAAGAGGGAAAATCTATTATGGACAAGGCAGTTCGCTGGATGTCGCACTGCTGTCCAAATACCCCATACTGGAACAAACGGAAAACATTCCGCATAAAGACCGGGTATTAAGGACCCGTTTGGATGTGAACGGCAAACAGGTAGTAGCCTATACAGGGCATTTGGATTATACGCATTACGCCTGTTACCTGCCACGTGGATACAGCGGTGTGACATGGAAGAAATTGGAAGCCCCGGTAACGGACAAGGCTGAAATCGAAAAAGCCAATAACGAATCTTTGCGTGACGAATCCATTCGGCTCGTGATAGAAGACGCCACAAAGTCAGATGCCGATTTCGTAATCTTGGGCGGTGACTTCAACGAACCTTCCCACTTGGATTGGACGGAAGAGACGAAAGGGCTTTGGGATCACAACGGGGCGGTAGTCGATTGGGCCTGCTCCAAATTATTATACGAAGCCGGCTTCCGCGATGCCTATCGCGTCAAATATCCGAATCCGATCACCCATCCCGGCTTTACCTTCCCTTCGGACAATCCGGCGATGCCAGTCGAACGGTTGACCTGGGCACCGGAAGCGGATGAACGCGACCGCATCGATTTTATCTATTATATACCGGCAACCGGTTGGGAAGTGGAAGACGCCGTCATCGTCGGTCCCAAGTCTTCCATTATCCGCAGCCAACGTGTCGAAGAGGACAGCCAAGATACTTTCTCAACTCCGGCAGATATTTGGCCGACGGACCACAAAGGAGTGTTGATCAAGTTTAAATTCTGACTTCATTGGAGGGCTGTATCATTTAATACTACCCTCCTTATACCGGCGATTCACAAACTCCGCAATGCGTTCATACGCCTTAGCGATATGTATATTCACTGTCTTTTCACTGATTCCCAAAACATCAGCGATTTCCCGGTTCTTCAATTTATCGGAGAGAACAAGACGAAAAACCTCTCTGCATTTCGGCGGCAAGGAATCAATCGCCTGCTGGACCAGTACTTGGTATTCTTCATCCATCAAACTCTTTTCCGGTGTATCCGAATCTGGGATCAACTCAATCTCATACAAAGAAAAGGAATCCTTTTCCTGTACACACCCCCTTCTCAGATAATGCAAAGCCTGGTTTTTCACCGATATATACAAATAGCGTTCCGGCTCTTTTACATGGGACAGCGTTTCCCGCTTTTGCCAAATGACAGTAAAAACATCCAGAATAGCTTCTTCGGCCAGCTCACGAGAGTTCAGATAGTAATAAGCCACATGGAACAGACGCCGGGAATAAGTTTCAAACAATAACCGGAACGCTGCTTCATCTCCCTTCACTACTTTTCCAAAAAGAGATATGATACTCTCCCCTTCCATCTCAGATACAGTCCTTTCATCAATTAGTCAGTAAATGTAGTTAAAATTTCTTCAAGACACTGCCTAAAGGTAAAAATGTTTCTTCTCATGAGTTTGATTTTGCCCGTTAAAAAATCCATCATCTATCAGTTACCCTTTTCCGGGATCGTTCCATAATATTATATATAACATAAAATCAAACAGCTTTTCTTTTAATCCAAACCAACCATCTTCTTTTTTGTCCGTCATTATTCAAACGCTTGTTTAACATCTGTCGAACGCTTGTCTTCCAAATATAGAATAAGCGTACCACAACTGTCAAACAAGATAAAACATCCTACTTATAACATAAAAGAACACAAGAGGATAGTCAAATAACATAATATTTTTTTGCATCCCGAATAGGAGTTTTTTACTTTACTTGTCATCTCTATTTATAAAGCTACCGGAATAAAATGAAAAATGAACAAAACAATAAAGAACTCGAATCATTGACAAAGCGCATACGCTTCAAATCTTTGCCATTTGATGAAAAGCAGATGTCCGACCGTTTATCAGACAGAGTTAAACGGCCTGTCATCATTTCTTATACCGGTAAAGAAAACTCTGCATGGAAATATTTGTCTATTGCTGCTTCCATCGCCCTCCTATTGGTTACCGGCATTCTGCTGACCGACAAAGAGCCGGAACAAGAACTTGTCTATTATGAAACGATAGCCGTTCCCGATGCAAAAACAAAAATCACATTGCCAGACAGCAGTATAGTTTGGCTAAATGCAAACGCCTGCCTGCGCTATCCGAGAGAGTTCAGCGAACAGGTCCGACAGGTTGAAATAAAAGGGGAGGCATTCTTTGAAGTCCGCAAAGACGAAAAGAAACCTTTTATCGTCCAAACCGATGGTATCGGAATACGAGTATTAGGAACAACATTCAATGTTGACGCAGAACCGGAAAAAACTGAGATCACTCTTCTTACCGGAAAAATCGGGTTGTATAAATACACGAATCAATCGCAAATGACAGACCGGATACTGCTACCTGGTGAACGAGCAGTTTTCCTTAAATCGGATAACAAGCTGAGTATTTCAACTGTACACCCAGAAAATACGATATCATGGGTTACTGGAATTTTTAAATTTAAAGACTGTTCATTAGCAGATATCATGCAAGAGTTACAACGGGCTTTCCATGTGAAAATACATATTCAAAACGAAAACCTGAAAAAACAGACTTTCAATGCCAACTTCACAGAGAAAGAGACATTGGAAGAAATACTATCAGTTTTGCAAATCTCAGCCAGATACAAAATAGAAAAAAGGAAAGGAGAAATTTTCCTGCAATAAATACAGAATGTTAAACCACAAAGACAAACGATTATGGACAGTACATGAAAAACAAGATTTAATTAATAGAGAGACATACAAAAAGAATTGGGAATGTTGCGACCATTCCCAAATTCTACATTGTTAATCGGCAGATGACACACCTGCCAATTTTAAAAATTAATACATACAAAATTATGGATAAAATTTTATTTATCAGGCAAAATCCAAAGGATTTTACCTGTGAGGAACATTATTCCTCTTTAAAAAGAATTTTCAAACACGGAATCAATCTTTTAGGACTTCTTTTACTGTTTTTGTTCGTCAACATTACCTTCGTTCATGCACAAGCAGTAAAACTGTCTCTGAATAAGCAGAATGCAACATATGAAGAGATTTTCAATGAGATAGAGGAAAAGACCGGATACAAATTCGTTTATAACACATCCGAGATCGACCGAAACGAAAGAACCACTATCCAGGGAACAAACATGGATCTAAACGAGTTGCTGCGAAACTTATTCCGAAGCAAAAGAAATATTTCTTTTCGTATATCGAATAAACACATTGCTTTGTTCAAAGCACAGATCAAAACTATTTCCGGAACGGTCGTCGACACACAAGGAGAATCTGTCATCGGAGCTAACGTCTTAGTAAAAGGTAGCACAACCGGCACTATTACCGATGTCGACGGCAAATTCAACCTGGAAGCAAGCGAGGGAGATATTTTGCAAATATCTTATATCGGCTACAACACACAAGAAATCACAATTGACAGGAAATCCATATTAAAAGTGGTTTTGCAAGAAGATCAGCAAGCCTTGGAGGAAGTTGTCGTAATCGGCTACGGAGCTGTAAAGAAAAAAGACCTTACCGGGGCCATCGCCCAGGTAAAAGCCGATAAATATGCCACTCAGCAAAGTACGAACGTATTGGATATGCTGAATGGAACTGTTGCCGGTTTTAACTCTAACATCGGGACTTCTGCTTCCGGAGCTAGTGAAATGGAAATACGAGGTCCCGCTTCACTTTCAGCCAACAATTCACCCTTGATTGTATTGGACGGAGTCATCTTCAATGGTTCTATCAATGACATCAATCCATCGGATATCGAAACTATAGACGTATTGAAAGATGCCAGCTCTGCTGCTGTATACGGTTCACGGTCTGCCGCTGGTGTTGTAATCATCAATACCAAACAAGGCAAAGGGGAAAAAATGAGTATAAATTTTTCCGCACAACTGGGTTTAACAGATTTTACCAACGAAATCAAACCGAATGATTTATCTGGATTCATCCAACGCAGACAAGATTTCCAACGCAGAATAAATCCAGACAAGCCAGAAGGATATTATAACAATCCTAATCAGTTACCGGAAGGCATTGACGTAGATACTTGGCAAAATTACGATGCCTCATACCAGTCCGATCCAATTCTGACTTGGATGACACGTCTGAATTTGCGTGATATCGAACAACAAAACTATCTGAATGGGAATGCCTATGATTGGTATGGAGAAGCGACACGTCCTGGATTAAGGCAAAACTACAATGTCAACATATCCGGAGGCATTGGCAAAACTAAATATTACTGGTCATTAGGCTATACGGACAATCAAGGTTATATAAAGGGAGATGAGTATAAAACAATCCGTTCCCGAATTAATGCAGATACCAAAGTTGCCGAATTTTTGACTGTGGGAATCAATGCTCAATTTAGCAACAAAGATGAGAGTAATGAAGCCATCAAATTATCGAATATAAGCCGCCAGAGTCCTTTGGGACAACCTTATGATGAAAACGGAGAACTAAAATGGTATCCTCATGACGATTCAGGTATTGAACAAAACCCATTTCTTTTATACAAAGAACGGGATAAATTCAATGTCACCCAAAATCTGTTTGCCACCATGTATGCCGACCTGAAACTGCCATTCGGTTTTAGTTACAAAGTTTCCTATATCAATCGCTATGATTGGCAAAAAAATTATTACTATGATCCGTCAAGCATCCCAAGTGGCAACAAAACAGGAGGCTTCGGGCAGCGTATCAATTATTCACTTTACGAATGGCAAATAGACAACATCATTTCATGGAAAAAAACTTTTGGAGTTCATGATTTTTATGCAACATTCTTATATAATGCAGAAAAGAAACAAACATGGAAAGATACCGGTGAAAATGTAAATTTCACACCCAGTGAAGCATTAAGTTTCCATCAATTAGGGGCGGGAGGATCACCAACTATAAAAAACGAAGATACTTATTCGACTGGTACCGCAATAATGGGCCGTCTGAATTACACACTCATGAACCGCTATTTCCTAACTCTATCTATTCGTAGAGACGGGTATTCTGCCTTTGGTATGGAAAATCCTTACGCGACTTTTCCATCCGGAGCTTTAGCCTGGAATTTATCAGACGAATCGTTCTTCAATATCAAATGGATAAATAATCTCAAAGTCAGAGCCTCTTATGGAATAAACGGTAACCGGGATATAGGGATTTATGATGCATTGGCAAAACTTGAAACAAACAAATACCTGACTGGAAGCACATTAATCTCAGGTATATACAGCAGTTCACTGGCGAACCAATATCTAAAATGGGAAAAGACTAAAGCTTTAAACTTAGGTCTGGACTTTTCCATCTTAAACAGCCGGTTAAATGGTTCGGTCGATTATTATAGCATGATTACAAATGACTTGTTGTTAAAACGCAGCCTACCGACAATTATTGGATACGACAATGTAATGTCTAATATGGGAGAATTGCAAAACAAAGGGTTTGAAATGACTCTTAATAGCTACAATATCCAAAATAAGGATTTCAGTTGGAACTCGACATTAACGTTCTCATTTAATAGAAACAAGATCAAACATCTATATGGAGAAACAATCAACATTTTAGACGAAAATGGCAATGTTATCGGACAAAGAGAAGGTGATGATATCGACAATGGATGGTTTATCGGACAATCAATAGATCGGATATGGGATTACAAATTCCTTGGTATTTACCAGCTTGGAGAAGAAGAATTGGCTAAATCATTCGGGAAAGCTCCTGGCGATGTCAAATTATACGATCCTAATGGAGACGGTGTGTCTACTCAGGAAGATAAAGTATTTCAAGGTTATACAAAGCCACGCTTCCGTTTAGGGCTTCGAAATGACTTTACTCTTTTCAAAAACTTCCAGATTTCTTGTTTCATCCGTGCAGATTTAGGACATTGGAGAGCGAACAGTCTATTGAGCAACACATCTAATGTCGAGGACAGAGCCAACAGTTATGCATTGCCTTACTGGACTCCGGAAAACCCGACAAACAAATATACACGGTTAAATACGGTAAACACACCTGGATATAACATTTATGAAAAGAGTAGTTTTATACGTTTGCAAGACTTATCCATAGCATACAATATCCCGGAAAATATTCTCAAAAATCTGAAAGTAGGACATTGTAAAGTATATTTGAGTGGACGTAACCTGCTAACTTTCACAAAATGGTCCGGTTGGGATCCTGAATCAGGAAACACTCCTATGCCACGAATTTTTACATTTGGAATTGATGTCACATTATAAATAAACGAGTTATGAAAAACTGGATAAAATATATCATTTGTGCGTCTCTGTTTACAACTGTTTCATGCGGAGACAATTTCTTGGAGATAAAGCCCCTTTCTATCTTCACTCCGGAATCTATTTATACGGATAAAGCCGGATTTGACGGAATACTGGTTAACCTCCGCAAAAACTTACGCCCCGATTTCTATGGCGAAGGAGGCGGCCTGGCATCTGAACTAATCGCCTCAGATATTGCAATCAGTGCCAATAAAGCAGCCAATGCCATACATAATTTTGATACTCAAGTATTACCGACAGGGACCGGTACAACCTATGACTTCCATGAGATCTGGACAAGAGGATATAACCAGATACGAAATGCGAATGTTATTCTGTCGCGTATCGACAATGGCAAATTCGACACAGAAGAAATCAAAAATGCAATTATTGCCGAAGCATATTTTCACAGAGCCTATTGGTATTATAGATTAGTCCATTTATATGGAGATGTCCCCTTTTTAAACATAGAACATACGGCTCCTAAAATCGATTTCTATACACATTCAAGAAAAACGATACTTGCAAAAATAGAAGAAGATTTAGCATGGGCCGTCCAGTGGTTACCTAAAACAGTTGTTCCCGGAGCAGTATCTAAGGCTGCCGGCAACCATTTGCTTACAAAAATATATCTGTCTAATGGAAAATTCACAGAAGCTGTCGACGCCTCTTCTGCGGTCATTAACGACGGTATTCACTTTTTAATGACTGACCGCTTCGGGGTAGATGCTTCCGATCCTCAGTTTAATACGATCTGGGATCTCCATCAAAAAGACAATAAAAGCTCATCTTCAAATAAAGAAGGAATCCTTGTCGTACAGGAACGCTACGGATTTCCGGAAGCAGAAATAAGTGGAGGCACCCAGGCTATGCGTCGCTATGTTCCCTCTTGGTGGAATTCGTCCTACATGAAAGATCCCGACGGAAAAAGAGGAACTATCGACACACAAGGAAACGAGTTTGTCATAAAAATAGGAAGAGGGGTCGGTTATGTCCGGCCTTGCAGTTATTACAATTATGAAATATGGAATAACTGTAATAAGGACTTGAGGCATGATAATCAAGTAAACTGGTTCTCTGTCGATAAATTCATTTACAACAATCCATCTTCCAAATATTTCGGACAACCCGTACAGATACAATACACAAATCCCAAAGACACCATCCATTGTTGGTATCCTTTCCCTTATTATAAGGTATATGTCGCAGATGAAGAAAGACCCGATCAGCCATACGGAGGACATTCGGACTGGTATTTATTCAGATTAGCCGAAACTTATCTTCTAAGGGCAGAAGCCTACTATTGGTTAAATCAAACAGATAAAGCCGCCGCAGATATAAACTCGGTAAGAGTACGTGCAAAAGCCGATCCTATTGTTGCTTCACAAGTTTCAATAGAGTATATATTAGATGAAAGAGCCAGAGAACTTTTCGCAGAAGAATTCAGAAAAACGGAATTAACCAGAATCGCCTTTATCATGGCTGAAAAAGGGTTAAACGGCTATTCCTTAGAAAATTTCTCAGAAAAAAATTTCTGGTATGACCGGACTGTTGCTAAAAATGAATTTTACAAGGCAGGGGATATCTTATGGGGAACAAACGTATTCAAAATAAGCCCATTCCACGTCCTTTGGCCCATCCCGGCAAATGCCATCGATAGCAACCAAGGAGGAACCATTAACCAGAATAAAGGTTATATCGGGTACGAAAAAAATATTCCTCCTTTAACAGTCATAGACGATCAACAATAATTTCTAAACCTACCGGCTATTATCGACCGGTAGGTTATATTTGTAAATCATTTGTATTCACATTCAATTTAGATATCATGAAAAAGAATTATCCTTTGCTATCAATCTGTTTGCTGGCATTACCTTTTCAAGGCTATGCACAAAAAAAGGCAAATGAGACGAAGCCCAATATACTTTTTATATGTGTAGATGACCTTCGCCGTGAATTAGGAGCTTATGGGTCTGTTGTAAAAACCCCGAACATCGACCGGCTGGCATCACAAGGCAGTTTATTTTTCCAACATTATGTACAAGTCCCGACAAGCGGAGCGTCACGAGCTAGCATGTTGACTGGACATTTTCCTAAAGATAAATCAGACCTCTCCAACGAAGCATGCCGGACAAGGCTATCAGATAAACCGGAAGGAGAAATCCCGGAAACTATGTTCCACCATTTACGAAGAAATGGCTATTATACTGTCGGCATCGGAAAGATAAGCCACTATGTCGACGGCTGCCTGTATGGCTATGAAGCTCCGAAAACCGAAAAACCGGAACTACCTTATAGTTGGGATGAAATGCTTTTCGATGCCGGAAAATGGGGAAACGGTTGGAATGCCTTTTTCGGATATGCAGATGGAAGTAACCGGCAAAGTCGCAAAAAACAAGTGAAACCATACGAATGTGCGGATGTCGCCGATGAAGGTTATCCGGACGGGCTAACGGCAAATCTGGCAGTCAAAAAGCTAAACGAGCTAACAGCTAAAAATGAGCCATTCTGTTTGGCTGTCGGTTTTTTCAAGCCTCATTTACCTTTCACATCTCCTAAAAAATATTGGGATATGTATGATGAAGCCTCCATCCCCATTTCACCTATGCCCGACATTCCGGAAGGATGCGATCCGGTCAGCCTGCATGAAAGCGCGGAGTTCAAGAGCTATCAATCAGGAGACGAAATGCCTTCCATAAAAAATAGAGTTTCTGACGAATATGCACGCAAACTCCGTCACGCCTATTTCGCTTGCGTAAGTTATATGGACGCTCAAGTTGGAAAAGTGTTGGATGCCCTTGAAGCCAGCGGAAAAATGGATAACACGATTATTATTTTATGGGGAGATCATGGATGGCACTTAGGAGATCTGCGTGTTTGGGGAAAACATACACTACATGAAACTTCTCTGAGCAGCGCACTCGTAATAAAAGCTCCCCAGTGTAAGCCAGGGATTAAAAATAACAGGATTGTCAGTTCTATCGATATTTATCCGACTCTTATGGAACTTTGCAAAATCTCCTTACCCAAAGGACTGGACGGACATAGTTTTGCAACCTTGCTCAACAATCCTGATAATCCCAAATGGACAGACGCCGCTTACAGCTACTATCGGAATTGTATAACCCTCCGGACTCCAGAATACCGTCTTACTCGTTATAATAAAAAAGGAGAAACGATCACCGAACTTTATCAATACGGGCCGGACCGCATCGAGCGTAAAAATATAGCGCAAGAGAACCCCCACATTGTAAAAAAGTTACTGCCTCTTTGGGAGAAGGGTGTCAGATTTGATTATTAGCAGAATACCAAAAGAGAGTATGTGCCCAATTGTACTTCCGGCACATACTCTCTCTTCCATTTCATCTCAATACATTTATTTTGTCTTCGCTTTCGCCATATCCAGCGCCGAGGTCGTTGTGTAATACTTAGCCAGCATATTAGGTACTTCCCAATCCGGCAGTTTGCCTTCCTTCAGATAGTCAAGGAAATGTTCCGTCACTTGACCGAAATGAGCTTCATGACCTACACGGTATTTTGCGGGGATTTCGACTTGCCATACGCCATCGCCCACCTTATTCAATGCCACACCAGGATATTCGGCTGAAACCTTTTCCATAGAAGCGGTCAGGTCCTTTTCGTAAGCGGCCAGATCCACACCTTTCACTGCTTCGACAAACAGTTCAGGCTGATAGTTCTGTTCCTTGCCCTGGCGGATGACCAGGTCGGCCTTGCTACCCTTCATGACGGAGAAGTGGGTATCACCGCCACCTTTGGGGAAGGTATAATTCCAGATCACCGAAACCTTCGCTGTCACCCCTTTGATCTTATAAACGATATCACCGTTGCAATATACTTTCAATGTATCGTTTTCTACATCTTTCTTCAAGAAATCAGGATAAGCTTCCGTTCCCGTCACCTGTTTGAATTCTTCAGGGCTGATAGAAGTTGTCCAACGGTTGGCATCTAAGAGCTCGATATCTTGAGTATAATCGATCACCTGCTCCGGAAAAGCCTCCCACTGCACAAGATCGACCAGATGAGTCATCACATCGACGATACCTTCGCCCTGTTGATTCACATCAAAAAACCAAGCCGGACGTTTCAGAGGAGTCCCGGAAACGACTTTAAAGAAATGATGCACACTTTCCTTGACGATTGCCGGTTCTTCAGGAGTGCCCTTTAACTGTTCACCATAAACAGCCGGAATGCAGGAAAGTTCGCGCTGCAAAACAGTTGTTATCTCATGACGTTCCGTCATAATATCGTACAACAAGATACCTTTCCCGCGAGCAATATCGAAACATTCCTTGAGCAGACCGAAATTCTCGCTGTTTATGGCCATCGGCTTATCCGCCAAAACATGAATACCGGCCATAAGTGTCTGTTTGATATACTCAGTCTTCTTCCCATTGTTTCCGGCTGTAATCATTACATTCCCCTTCTTTTCAGAAAGCATCTTTTCCAGGAAATCCGATCCCAAATAAACAACTTCTTTCCATTTGGTAGGAGAGTCAGTCCGTGTATTATAGCCATTGATCTTATTCAAATGTTCCTGCACATCGTCCCCTTCCGGAGCATACACATATACTTCGTCCGCCACTTGCTTATAAGAGTTCTTTTGTACAAGAGCTGCATGGAAATGACCGGGATCGAGCGTAACCAACTTTACCTCTCCCGAAGTCCTGGTCAGTTCGCCCGGCTTTTCTTTCTTTGTCAGACAGGAAGGCATCAACAAGAGCGATGCCACCGTAAAAATCAAATACTTCTTCATCTTATCACACATCTAATTTATTTTATCCGGATTCTCGATTAAAAAACGTTCTATTCCAGTTTGCAAACCATCTATTTCGGCAAGTCCTTTCAAACGACCGATCAAAGGATATCCAGGGTTAGCCCTCCTACCATAATCATCCAACATCCGTAAACCATGATCAGGTCGGAAAGGTAACCTTATATCCTTGCGTCCAACCTTTTTCCTCCGGATTTGTTCTTCTAGCAAAACCTTCACCACAGCAAACATATCGACACTTCCTCCCAAATGCCCGGATTCATAAAAGCCATGATCCGGTAAAAATGCCGTATTCCGCAAATGTACGAAATGAATACGGGAAGCAAACTCTTTCGCCATTAAAACCAGATCATTATCAGGACGTGCCGATAAAGAACCGGTACAAAAGGTTATCCCATTAGCAACAGATTCACATTGACTGAGTATCCACCGGATATCTTCAACCGTCCCTGCTATCCTCGGCAATCCAAGTAAAGGAAAAGGGGGATCGTCCGGATGAATACAAAGGTTCACCCCAGCTTCCTCCGCAACCGAAACCACATCGTCCAAAAACAGGACGAGATTATGGCGCAACTGTTCTTTCCCTATCCGATCATACGTTTTCAGATAATCGAGGAACTGTTTTTTATAATCTTCTCCTTCCCCCACAACACCATGAATGAATGCTTGTGTCACAATGATAATATTATGGGCCAGTTCTTCCTGCTGTTCCAAGGATAGTCCGGCAATTATCCCGGCAGCTTTTTCCTGAATATCCTTAGGATAACTTTCACGCGCCCCCTCCCGTTTGAGAATATAAATATCAAAAGCGGCAAAAGTCGGATAATCGAACAGCATGGATTCGGCTCCATCCGCGTTTTTATAATGCAAATCCGTCCGTGCCCAATCCAGCACAGGCATAAAATTATAACATACGGTATCTATACCACAGGCTCCCAAATTGCGCAAAGACTGCCGATAGTTTTCAATCAGGCGGGAACGGTCGGCGGAACAGATTTTGATTCCTTCAGAGACAGGAAGACTCTCCACAACACTCCACCTCATACCATGATTTTCTATCTCCTGCTTAACAGCCAAGATCTCCTCTACCGGCCAAACCTCACCAGCCGGAATATGATGGAGGGACGTAACAACTCCCTCCACTCCCATCTGCTTTAAATCGGCAAGTCTGACAGAATCTTTCCTGCCGAACCACCTCCATGTCTTCTCCAACGCCATACCTTAGACTCCGCTAAATGAGCTAAATCCACCATCGACCGGAATAACGGTTCCGGTAATAAAGCTGGCCTGTTCGGAACATAAGAAATGAACAATACCATTCAGTTCCCTGATATCTCCAAAACGCCCCATCGGAGTACGAGCCAACACTTTACGGCTACGTTCCGTATAAGTTCCATCCGGATTGATCAACACTGCCCGATTCTGGTCACCGATAAAGAACCCAGGAGCTAAAGCATTCACACGTATTTTTTCATTGAACTTCAATGCCATTTCCATTGCCAACCATTGTGTAAAGATACTAACACCGCTCTTCGCTACAGAATAACCCGGCACACGGGTAATAGCCGACAATGCCGCCATTGAAGAGATATTGACAATGCTACCGGATCCCTGATCTGCCATAGCTTTACCGAAAACCAAGCAAGGATAGACCGTCCCATTCATATTCAGATCAGTCACCCGATTGAAATCCTCGATTTTCATATCAAACACAGTTTGGTCTTCCCGCAACGTGGCTCCAGGCAAGTTACCGCCTGCAGTATTAACCAAGATGTCGATACTGCCCCATTCGGCAAGCAATCTTTCACGAGCTGCTTCCAAGCTGGCTTTGTCGAGCACATTACAAGGTATTCCGATCACTTCTCCAAACGATTTCAATTCATTTACTCGAGCATCCAACTTGTCTTGACGGATATCCATGATCGCCACCTTCACTCCATTTTCAACCAAACTACGGGCAATACTTCCCCCCAAAACGCCACCGCCACCAGTGACTATAGCGACTTTACCTTTTAAATTCAGTTCCATGACTTATTCACTCTTATATTGTTCAAACAACTGTGCCACATTGGCTTCTTTCACATCCCCCGCATGTACGGCCACCCGGTAACGCAAATTAATCTTTTCTCCTTTTTTCAAATTCGATTCTCTCCCGTTTTCAGGCCAATACATAGGAGTCGGAGACATAAATCCATAATCGCGGGTAAACCAAGGAGAAGGGAACCAGCGATTGGACGGATGCTGCATGATCGCAATGCCTTCCACCCCTGTTTGTCTCTTGCCGTAGCAATCGATCCAGGCCGATCCGACACCGAACGTACCTTTTTCACCCTTTTTGCCTTCCGAGTTGATCATCACACCCCCTTGTTTAACAGTCAGGTCAGCATCCACACGTGCACTGAACAGGGAATGGTTGGTTTTCAAAATCGTCACGTCCATCAACATCTCCATTTCGATATCGAAATCTAACAGATACAAATCTTTGGAGGGAGAAGAAATCGTGATCTTCCGGCGGTCGATGATCGGTGCCTGGGCATCCGGACGTTTCCAGATACATTCGTCTTCAATCACAACCCTTTCCCCCTTAGCCTCGACGATACGGGCACCTATCGACACGATTTGTCCACGTTCAAGCCCTTCCTGCCAATAGTTTCCCCCATTCACACGGTCGCAACCGAAGAACAGGGAACTATGATGCGGGTATACCCCGTTGCGCATAGAGGTCACGGTTCCACCCGATACCGGTCCATTCACAGGGAAAAAGAACGGATATTTCTCATCCGGCTGGAAACGATAACTCGTAAAGAAATTATTACCGATCAAAACATCAATCCGGTTACCGATCTTTGTTGCTGAAACTTCTTGTTTTTGGGCCATAATATGCCCCGCCATTAAAAATGCGACTATTACCAATACGATCTTATTCATTATTCTATCACTTTAATCATTATTTCTTAATCGTCACCTTAGGAGGATATGCAAAATCATTCCACAACCGGTCAGCCCGTTCACGTGTCATCTCACCATCATACGAAAAGACACGATAGCGCAAGGTATAATGCTTACCCGGCATCAATTTCCAGTCTTTGTTTTTTGTCGGGGCGAAATTGACAAAAGCATCTCCCCTTCCCCCGTTCGCACCTTCATTCCAGATACGAAGCGGTTCCGGTGAATTGTAATTATCAGGATGTCCCAAGAACAACATACCGGAACGCCCTCCACGGCATTGTCCGGTGGTATAAATCCAGCGTGCCGTCGTCCCGTCTATTTCCTGGCGTGTCTTTCCTTCGGACGTAAACATCTCGCAGTTCTCTTTCGTCCATTCTTCCGTCGCACGCCATCCGAATCCAGCATAACGATAAGCTTTGATCAAAACAGGCAGTTCGGTCGCCGGATCCAACCCCGATTCAAAATCCCACAAGAAACCTCCGCCGACATTCCATGCCTTGACAGTCCATGATTCATTCATAATCACCTTTTCGCCGGAAGACGTAAAAATATAATGGTCCAACCCAGCTTTATAGCCGGCACAGATATCGCCTTGGTACGTCTGTTTGATATCACGCGCACGCACAGTTCCCTGTTTATCCCGCAGGTTCCACAAGTCATACATTTTCCCGTCATACTCTATACGAGTCCACGGATTCCATATACCATAATGATGATAATGGTCTTTAGGCTGTATCGCCGTCAACACATTCCCCGAAGGAGAATAGGCGGGATGAATGAAACCGCTACGCTGATAAGACAAATCCACTCCTGCAGGCGGGAAAACAGTTGCATAGTTGTATTGCAATATCTCACTACCATTCTGCTTCAAAACCAATGCTTTCCCCGTATCTTCCACCTTCATCGTTCCTGTACCGGCAGAACCTTTTTTCTGTTGGATAACAAATTCACGAGACTCACCGGAAGGAGTAATTCCATCCAAGACCCAATATAACACGGGAGTTTTATCATCCTTCCAAATCACCTGGCATTTGACAGGTTTCTTTTTCTTGCCTACCTTTTCAAACATAACCACTCCCGATTTCCTGTCTACATCCCAGCCGGGCACAGATACGGAAACGACACAGTCTTGTCTTTCAAAATCACCCGCTTCAACAACCACTTTCAATGATCTGGCGGCAAAGAGTGGCAAAGCCAGAAAACCACACAATAAACAAATTAAAATCCGTTTCATATCGATCAAAAATTATAAGGAGGACGATGCGGACGAGCAATCATCGAATTTGCTTCATCATCATTTTTAAAACGTTCCAAAATAGGATCCCAATAGAGCTTACGGTTCAATTTCATTGCAATATGCTGCAACAAACAAGCCGAACAAGAACGGTGAGCAACCTCAGCCGGCGTAATGTTTTGCTTTCTTGTACGAACACTTTCCAACCAGTTACCGTGATGGTCTCTGCTCTTATACAGATGCACTTCATTTTCTCCGATCACCGAAGTCAGGATCTTAGGATCCGACGCCTGCAAGGCTTTCGATTTTCCGGCCGTGGCGGGGTCATTAGCCGAAGCCTGGTATGCACCACGACTTACAAATATCCAGCCTTCCGTCCCGGTAAACAAGACACCGTTCGGTTTTTCATTCGTATTGGTAGTACCTCGGACAATCACGCCATTGTCATACAACATTTCTGTTTCAAAATCATCTCCATGCACATCCCACAAACCACCAGAAGCAAAGGTGGCACGTCCTGATATTTCAATCGGTCCTGAATATTCCTTATCCATTGCCCAATGTGCTATATCGAAATGGTGTGCTCCCCATCCTGTAATCATACCGGCACCGAATTGCTCACAACGCAACCATCCCGGACGGCCATATCCTACCTGCGGATGCACACGGTCGACCATATAAGGCACGTACGGAGTCTGTCCTAACCAGAGATCATAGTTGAATCCTTTCGGGACAGGCACTGCTTCAATCTTACCTCCGGAAGGATCTCCGGGCAAGCGGACTTCGATTTCCTTCAACTGCCCGATACGCCCATTACGCACCAGCTCACAAGCATAACGGAATTGTTCCATAGAACGTTGCTGGCTACCGATCTGTAAAATACGTCCCGTTGCATTTACCGCATCGCTCATCTTGCGTCCCTCTTCGATAGTCAAAGAGGTCGGTTTCTGCAAATAGACATCCTTGCCTGCCCGAACCGCATCTATCGCTATTTTAGCATGCCAATGATCCGGCGTACTAACTAAAACCGCATCAACATCTTTATTGGCCAAAAGATCTTTATAATTTTCATAGGTAATCACCCCCGTATAGGGTTTCCCTAACTTTTTTGAATAATACCCTTCCACCAGTTTTTTTGCATCAGCCACACGGTTGGCATCCGGATCTGCTGCTGCAATAATCCGCACATCGTCATATTTCCAGACTCCGGGCATATCATGGTCCCGTGAAATACGTCCGGTTCCGATCGCTCCGATATTGATGCGGTTGGATGGTGCATTGGGGCCAAAAACAGAGGCTGGGACAATAGTCGGCGCGATGAACATACCGACACCGGCCGTAATCGATCTTTTCAGAAATTCTCTTCGTGTTGTACTCATGATAATAGAATTTAGATTTTTTTCTTTTGACAAAGATACGGAGATTGAACCCGGCGGATATATCTTTTTTTTGCAGATAATTGCACTATCTTGGGAAATAGAGTTAATGACTGTTTGTTTTAAAAAAGAAATAAAGGAAAAAACTATATTTGTTCCCGAAACAAGAATGATACGGGATATGGGAAACAAATTAATGCATGAGCAGTTGACAATATACGCAGGGACTCCGATAATAGCCAGACATTACGACTATGATAAGTTCACCTTCCCCTGGCATGTTCACAAAGAATTTGAAATCATATATGTAAAGGAGAGTTCCGGAGAACGGTTCGTGGCCGACAGCATGGAAATCTTCCAACCGTATGACCTGACTCTCGTCGGGCACAGTGTACCTCATTATATGAAAAGCGCAGCCGAATACGAGATCGGAGACATGTCGAAACGGGTGAAAGGAACAATTATCCAGTTCGAGGAGGAGTTCATGTCGCATGCCATCAACAACTACGCCGACCTGGCCCATATCAAAAAACTGCTCGACGAATCTGAACGGGGAATCCATTTCCCCTACCCTGCCAACCAGGAGATCATCACCTGCATAGAACAACTCCCCGACAGCAAAGGGACAATGAGAATCATCCATCTACTGCATCTGTTAGACCTAATGGCCAACTTCAAAGAGAAACGTTACCTCGGAAGCGTGCATTTCTGCCAGTCCATATCGCTAACAATGGACCAACGGATGGAAAAGATACTGACCTACCTCTCCGGCCATTTCAAGGAAGATATAGACCTGAATGAAATCTCTTCCCTGGTTGCCATGAATGCTTCTTCTTTCTGTCGCTATTTTAAAGAAAGATCGGGAAAAACATTTACGGAATATATGTTGGATCTTCGTATTGGCTATGCTTGCAAGCTATTGGTCGAAAACACGATGGATGTGATCCAGATCAGTATTGAATGTGGTTTCAACACGATAGCCCATTTCAACCGCATATTCAAACGTAACACCGGCCTTACTCCCACCGAATACAGGAAACAATTCTTAAAATAGAGGAGGTGTGCCAAAATATACTTTTCCCCGCACTAGACGGCTATAGCGACAAGCGCGGGAAAAGGCTATTTCGACACACCTCCCTCGACCTAAAATTAGATGTAAAAGAATGCTTTTTCTTATTTTGTCTTCGCTTTCGCCATATCCAGCGCCGAAGTTGTCGTGTAATACTTAGCCAGCATATTAGGCACTTCCCAATCCGGCAGTTTGCCGTCTTTCAGATAGTCGAGGAAATGTTCCGTCACTTGGCCGAAATGAGCTTCATGGCCTACACGGTATTTTGAGGGGATTTCGACTTGCCATACGCCGTCGCCTACCTTGTTCAAGGCCACACCAGGATATTCGGCTGAGACTTTTTCCATAGAAGCGGTAAGGTCCTTTTCGTAAGCGGCCAGATCCACTCCTTTCACTGCTTCGACAAACAGTTCCGGCTGATAGTTCTGTTCCTTGCCCTGGCGGATGACCAGGTCGGCCTTGCTACCCTTCATGACGGAGAAGTGGGTATCACCGCCACCTTTGGGGAAGGTATAATTCCAGATCACCGAAACCTTCGCTGTCACCCCTTTGATCTTATAAACGATATCACCGTTGCAATATACTTTCAATGTATCGTTTTCTACATCTTTCTTCAAGAAATCAGGATAAGCTTCCGTTCCCGTCACCTGTTTGAATTCTTCAGGGCTGATAGAAGTTGTCCAACGGTTGGCATCTATCAGTTCGATATCTTTCTTGTAGTCGATCACCTGATCCGGGAATGCTTCCCACTGAACCAGGTCAACCAGGTGAGTCGTCACATCGACGATACCTTCCCCCTGCTGAGTCACATCAAGATACCATACCGGACGAGTCAGCGGTTTATTGTCGACCAGCTTAAACAGATGATGCACACTCTCCTTCACGATAGCCGGTTCTTCGGGAGAGCCTTTCAACTGCTCGCCATAAACAGCCGGGATAGTGGAAAGTTCGCGCTGCAACATCGTAGTGATTTCATTCCGTTCAGTCATGATGTCATACAGCATGATGTTTTTCTGTTTAGCGATAGCAAAACATTCTTCCAGCAATTTAAAGCTCTGGCTGTTGATCGCCATCGGCTTGTCGGAAAGCACATTGATGCCGGCCTCAAGCGTTTTCTTGATATATTCGGTCTTCTTGCCGTTGTTTCCCGCCTGGATCATCACGTTTCCCTTCTTCTCGGCCAACATTTTTTCCAGGTAATCATCTCCCGTATAAACGATTTCATTCCAAGCCGTCGGATTCTCCGCACGTGTGTTGAATCCCTGGATACGTTTCAAGTGCTCATCCACGTCGAAACCGGTGGGTGCGTACACATAAACATCTTTAGAAACTTGCGGATAAGACACTTTCTGCACTAATGCGGCATGGAAATGTCCGGGATCGAGCGTGATCAACTTCACTTCTCCCGGTGCGCCGGTAAAGCCTTCAGCCGCCTTCTCCTGCTTTGTGTTACAAGAAGCTCCGACCAACAGAGCCGCCATAGAAAATACAAGATAGTTTTTCATACTATTATAATTAAATTATTGATAAGCTTTTACATTAGACTGTTTGCGGCCACAAAGATAATATAAAAACAAAATCATCTCTATGACTTCGCTATAAAACAAGAAGATTTTATTCGGCAATCACAGCTACCGGATTACTTTCGTCCATATGACTGCCAAGCTCCTCCACCAAAATTTCTCCTGGCTGCCCGAATGTTTGCCCTATATCTTATCATCAAGCTTTTCCCCCTTCTTCTTCTCCTGTATATACAGCTCCACCGCCTCATGTGCCAGGCGGCGGAACTCCTCTTCGCCGGCAAGGTCGTAAACGAGGGTGGCAAGGCGGGCGTAGTAGCTCAGACGGAGGTCGCCCCCTTTTTAATCGCACCATAGCTGCGGCTACCGGCAAACAGTTCGCTTTTGTAAAGACGTTCGGTTATCCGGAAACGTCTCATCAGCTTTTCGACAAAAAGCCCCAAGGAAGGGAATGTAAACACCGTTTTCATGTTATAAATATTTAATTATTAATATTTTCATTGTTATTCATTCACAATGACCCCAGTATGTCGGGGACAATATGAATGGATAAATACGTAAACTTGTCAAAAATTTCAGAGGCTAATTCGAACGCTTCGTTCCCCAACAGCACATCTGAACATTGAACAAATTTAATAAAACATTTTACATGGAAAACACATTCCGCCCCTCGCGCTTTCTCTCGCTTCGCGCAACCACACCTTCTCCCTGCACATGGGAAGAAATCGTACAAGAACTGACCGGCGAGCGCCATACCGCCGCCACCGCCCTGTTCCGCGCGCTTGCGGCCTGCGAAGGACAAGACGCCGAAACGGCGAAACGGCAGCAAGGCCAGATCAAACAGAACCAACCGGCCTTCATCCCTTCCGTCCTCCTCGAGGGAGGACGCTCTTCGAAGCACATCAAAGGCTATCCGGGTGCCATCATGGTAGACATCGACGGCATCCCCGAAGCGATCTTCGACGAGGCCCTCGAGCGGGTAAAGGCCGACCCGCACTCGTTCCTTGTCTACAAGACCTTGTCCGGACGCGGCATACGTGTCATCGCCTGGATGGAGGGCAATGTGACGGCAGAGAACTTCCCCGCCGCCTGGCAGACGGTAAACGCCTACTACGCTCGGCTCACCGGCATCGCCATCGACCGGCAGTGCAAGAACGCTACCCGTATGTCCGTGATCTGCCACGATCCCGACACGCTCTACCGCCCCGACGCCAAACGGATGAAGTTCGCCCCACCACCCACTGCCAAGGCCGGACCCAAACAGGACATCGCCGCAGGGAAGAGACACAGAGGACGGAAGACATCGGCCACACACGCCGAAAGCACCGTACGCCGGCTTGTGGAAGAAGAGGGCGTACACTACGCAGCCGGCAGCCACAACGACTACATCAGCCGGTGCCTCTACCTGATGAACCGTTTCGGTGTGCCAGAGGCCGAAGCCGAGGCGTGGGCCGTCGAACTGTTCTCCGACTATGACGCGGCCTCCGTCCGCTCCACAGCCAAGAGCTGCTACGCCCTGACTGCCGAGCACGCCACAATGAAACTCTCCGATGTTTCCCCCCGCAACGGAAGTGGGCGGCAGCGCAAGGCCACGGTCGAAGAGATGGAGTGCTTCATCGGTGGCTCCATGCAACTGCGGATGAACCAACTGACACACCAGCTCGAATACCGCCCCGTCACCGACGGCATCCCCTCACCCGACGGTTGGGCTCCCATGAACGACACGGTCGAGAACTCCCTCTGGTGCTCCATGCGCCGCGACGGACTGGAGGCCGACCTCTTCCACCTACGCACGCTCCTGCTCTCCGACTTCGCGCCCCGCTACCACCCGTTGGAGGAGTTTCTCGAAAAGGCGGGACCATGGGACGGCGTGACGGACCATATCGGCAACCTGGCTGCAATGGTGCACCCCGCCGATGGCGACACCGCGCGTTTCGACCTCTGTTTCCGCCGCTGGTTCGTCGGGATGGTCGCCGCCGCACTTGACCCGAAGGTGGTGAACCATGTCATCCTCGTCCTGATCGGGCGGCAGGGATGCTTCAAGACGTCGTTCTTCCAGAACCTCCTGCCGCCCGTCCTCAGGCGCTACTACACCTCCAAAACCAACTCGCAGCGGCTCACGAAGGACGACCTCTTCACCATGACGGAGAACCTGCTCGTCAACTTTGAGGAGATCGACTCCATGCAGCGCAGCGAACTGAACCAGCTCAAGGCCATGACCACCACGCTCTACGTGAACGAACGTCCCGCCTACGGGCGCAACAAGGTACATCTGCCCCACGTGGCCTCGTTCTGCGCCACCGGCAACAACCTCCAGTTCCTCACCGACGACACCGGCAACCGCCGCTGGCTGCCATTCGAGGTTGCGGCGATCGACAATCCCTGGACCGCCAATATCGACTACGAAGGGCTGTACGCACAGGCAAAACATCTGCTCGACAACGGTTTCCGCTACTGGTACAGGGACCACGAAATCGAGGAACTGAACCGCGCGAACCACCGTTTCGAAACGCCCAATCCCGCACGCGAACTGATCCTGATGTACTACCGCCACCCCGTCGGTTACGAAAAGGGGGCTTACGTCACCGCCAGCCAGATCGTCGCCCGATTCGGCGGCAGTATCCGGCTGAATGCGGTGCAGGTCGGAAGAGTTTTTAAAGAGCTTGGCTATACAAACACACGGACGAAACACGGCTCTTTTTGGCTGGTCGTCGAACGCACGACAGACGAGATAAAAGGTATCCTTCCCGAACCAGACGACCCCTCTTCTCCCTTATGACGGGTGAAAGATGAAAGATAAAAAGGCCTTTTTGTAAAACTTTTCCGAGTTTGAATTAAAAAACGTCACCTTAAAGGCGGAGTTTTTTAATTCATTTTTCCTATACTTTTACAGAAACAGGCTTTTATCTTTCATCTTTCACCATAAAACACTGATAATCAATGATGGCATTTTTTCGACACCCTCTTTTTATTTATTTTATGCAATAAAGTTTTATCTGTTACTTTTCTCTTGAAAGAAAAGTAACCAAAAGTTCAAGGCTTAACCGGCTGGGCTACTCCGGGCAAAGACTCCGCTGTCGCCTGCGAAACTCGCTTGCGCTCAGACAGCGCAGGCTCCGGACGCTCCGTCTTTACCCTTCGCTTGACGCCCATCCGCTTAGGCCTTTCATAGAAAGCTACACTTTCTCTTGGGATGGCCGATACCGCCTGCTTCTCTGCGATCCCGCATCAAGTGCGGGAACGGGCTTGTCCCCGTGCCCCGCACTGGGACGCAAAAGAACTGTCGGAATCGGCCAACCCAAGAGAGCCGTCAGGCTCTACTTCCGGCCTAAGCTGGTGAGCGTTAAGCGCAGAGACCGTAGTGAGCGTCCGGAGCGTCTGCTGTTTGAGCGAAGCGAGTTTCAGACGCGACAGCGAACGAAGGGAACGGAGTAGCGAAGTAGCTTAAGCCTTGAACTTTTGGTTACTTTTCTTTCAAGAGAAAAGTAACAGTAAAGCTATGCTTTAGCATCCCTAACCCATAGCCTTAGCCACCATAAAGCTATGGGTTAGGGTTCGCCGAGCGCCTCGACGATCTCCCGTACTTGGGCAGGCGTGTAGGAGCGCGAACCGGGAAGTTTGCCAAGCTCGGCAAGGCGGACGGCGAGACCGGGATAATGGTCGATCCACCCGATCAGCTTCCGGTAGGCGGCCTTGGGAGTCAGGCAGGGGTTGTAGAGTTGTGCCAGCTCCGTACGGCCATAACAGCGGATACGGAAATCAGTCTGTTTTTCCATGTTTCTCTATTTGATTATTTTCCATCCATAAAGATACAAATAATCAATGGATTACCCAACATTTCACAGCTTTTGTTTTCCCCTATAACGCGCACCTTTCCGACAGAACTCCCCGTAACTCCCCTTTACGCGTGACGGCACGAGATGAGGGTGTTATCTTTGTTGTACCGGAAAGGGAAGAAAGGCAGGGCAGCTTCACCGGAACGGTATCGGTTTTTCATCCTAATTATCAACTTCAAAATCAAACAGACATGATTCGTTACAAAAAGTATCAGAACCAGACCAAGTCCACCCCGCTCAGCGGTAAGTGGCTGGCGCGGGCGGTGGCAGACGAGACGCTCGACACGCGCGCTTTGGCCGAACACATGGCCAAGCACAACACGCCGTATTCGCAAGGCGCGATCCACGGGGTCCTCAAGGATATGACCACCTGCATCAAAGAGTTGCTGCTCGACGGCAAAAACGTGAAGCTGGACGATCTCGCCATCTTCGGCGTGGGGATCCGCGGAAAACCTGCCGGCACATCGAAAGATTGGTCGGTCACCTCCAACGTGGTCGGACTGCGCCTCAAATGCCGCGCCACCGGTACCCTCGCCATCAACCAGCTACGCCTCGAAGCACAGCTCAAAGAGCATTCGCCCTATGACGTCGAAGACGGCGGAACCGGAGGGGGCGGCGGGGAGGATGATCGGCCGGGGGAACTTTGATTCTTCGAAAATGAAAGAATTAAAGAATGAAAGGGTGCACGTAGGGGCGAGGTTCTACTCCGCCCTCTCCCCCCCACCCAACCGCCATTATCCATAAATCGTAATTCATAAATAATAATTCACAATTCACAAATCGTAAATCATCATGGAAGAAAAGAACGAAAAGAAATCAGTCTGGGGGATCATCCTCAAAGTAATCATTGTAGTAGCGACAGCCATCGGTAGTGCCTTTGGCGTTACGGCTTGCATATAAGGAACAGGGAGAGACGCACATGAGACGTATCACACTATTCATCATCCATTGCAGCGCCACGCGCTGCGGGCAGCCCTACTCGTTCGAGGATTGCCGCCGGGACCATATCGATGGCCGGCATTTCCGCGACATCGGCTACCACTACTACATCACACGCGACGGCCAGACCCACCCCGGCCGGCCGCTCTCCCTGGAGGGGGCGCATTGCTTCGGCCACAACCGTCACAGCATCGGCATCTGCTACGAAGGGGGGCTGAACGGCGAAGGCCTCCCGGCAGACACCCGCACGCCTGCCCAGAAGGCAGCCTTGGCGCAGTTGGTGCAAGAGTTAGGCCGGCAATTCCCGGCAGCCCTCACCGTCGGGCACCGCGACTTGAACCCGCAAAAAGCCTGCCCTTCGTTCGACGCGGCGAAGGAATACAAAAAAGACGCACCCCGTGGGAGGCCCTGAGGCCTCCGCGGGAATGCGTCTCGTTTACGCGGTTGTTGTTGTGCGCGTTTTTCTTATGCTATTTTCCGGCCGGAGCCTCTTCACCGATTTTCAACGGGGTGATGTTGTTTTCCGCACCCGGATAGCCGATGTTCTGGTTTAGTATTCCGCCATAATTGGTATTGATGGCACTTGCCGGAACCGGCCACAGGATATGATGCACGCTGATCTTATACTCGGCCCATTTGTGCTTGACCCCTTTATTATAGAAATTATTTTTAGCTACGACCCAGTCATACCAGAAGTTATAACCCGTTTCCTTCACGTTCGATCCTGTACCGCCGGGCCCGGAAAGATTATCGAGTTTATACGTCCGTCCACCGAAAACTTCACACGGTTTGCCTGTCCTTGCATAAATATAGGAAATACGCACCAGTTCCAAATGGCGGTTTTCTTCATAATACAGTTCGCGGGCACGCTCATCCAAGATAGCACCTATATTAATGTCAGCCGCAGTCAACGGGTCCGCGCCGGCACGTCCACGAACGACGTTCAGCATGTTGGCGGCTTCCTGCTTCATATCTTTCCAGTAATAGCATTCACCCATCATCAGATAGACTTCTGCCGAACGATATATATACCAAGGAGTCTCGCCACCTGCCCATTGTTGCTGTAAAGGATCCGGCACAAACAATTTGTAATGCGGCCACATGAACCAGCAACGAATAGAATCTTCTACGGACATTGCCGGATTTTTGACAAAATTCTTGCCATACCATTCGCTTTTCCCTTTCAAGCTGGGGTTATTATAGCGCAAATCCTCCATACGCCTCCAACTGTCGTGGTTGAACGGACCACGCAAGTCGTTCTTTTCTTTATCGGTCCAGATCGTATACTGGAAATAATTGGTCGGACGGGCACGGCCGATACCACGCCCATATGTTTTATTCAAATCCATTTCCGGATCTGTCTCGTCTGCTGCAATATTCACACTTGTGCCCGTTTGTCCATCAGGTGTTTTAATCGCACCGCCATTCCAAAACGGGACACCATTACGCATTGTTTGAATCCGGTCGGAGCCATCGACTTCCGGATAAGCCACCACATACATTAATCCTTCCGTATTGCTCATATCCAATTTAGCTTCCACACTATGCAAATCATGCATCAAATTCGTATGTGCCTTCGATTGGTTTGCCGTGAAACGATTCGTCATCAGAGGGTGGTTCGCAACTATTTCCTTGCCGATTTCCAATGCCCGGTCAAAATCGCCTAATGTCATGCAGATTTTCATCAACAGAACGCCACAAGCCGCTTTGGATGTTTTTCCACGATCCACCTTTTCCGGTACCCATTGATAAGCAAACTCCATATCTTCCTGAATCTTTTCCAGGATACTCCACCGGTCATACGAGTAAAAATCATATTTAGGAATAGTCAATTCGCCATCAAGATACGGAACGTCACCGAATTGATGAGTCAACTTAAAATAACGATAAGCACGTTGGAAATAAGCTGCACCTAAAACGGCATTCTTCTCAGCTTCATCTTTAAAAGTCGCAGCATCTATACGGGAAATAACCACATTGGAGTATTTAATCGCTTTATAACCTTCATACCAATACCACCCGACTTTCGTTTTATCTCCGTTATTCAAGTTCATATCCGGTAACAACGTATTATCCATATCCATCTGCGGACCGGCTTTATCAGTCGTTCCTTCCACACAAATATCAGCTTGTATCATCTCCGTTACAATGGGAGCCGCATCGCCGAAAAATTCATGCCGCATATTGCGTTCGCAAGAAGTCAGAGCGCCGTAAAGTCCCTCCGCATTCACATAAGCATTTTCCGGTGTATAGAACGACAACGGTTTCGGTTCCAACCAAGAATCGCTACAGGCGAACATGGCAGCCAATAAAGCCGTTATACCGGTCGATACTGTACATTTTCTTAAACTTATCTTTTTCATGATTTATTCCAATTTAAAATTACAAAGTAAAATTCACACTCAAATTATAAGTACGAGGGGTTGGAACTCCTGTTTCCGGATCCCAAAAATCCCAATGAGGAGAGAACACGGCTACATTACGCACACTCATAGATACGCGCATATTCTGCACATAGAATTTTTTCAAGAAATTACTTGGGACATTATAAGATACCGTTATATTATCCAAGCGGATAAAAGATTTGTCTACATAATTATTTCCTATATTCTTTGAGCCGATACGTGCATAATCATTGATCGGGTTTTCAGGCATCCAACGAGGCTGGACATATTCAGAACAACGGTCGGGGAAATTCGAAACATTCGCCGCACGATTGAATGTGTTATAGTGCCCCCATTGCGAATACATCATAAACGAAAGCGAAAGATTTTTCCAGAAAGTGAATTCATTGCGTAATGTCCAGCGAAACTGCGGTGTCTTGTTCTTTTGGAATACCTTGTCCTTATCCGTCATGACACCGTCTTTATCCAAATCCAAATACTTGAAATCACCAGGCTGGCAACCGTATTTGGCTGCCTCGTCGGCTTCGTCCATCTGCCATACACCATCACGGACATAATCCCAAATCTGCTCCGTGTCATGACCGATAAACCATTTATTCTTGACGTCATCCGCTTCTTTCTGACCAATAACGTTCCCATTTTCATCCAAGACATCTTCCATCTCCCCGTACAGATGGGTAATCTTACGACGGTTCAAAGAGAAATTCCCGCTTGCCGACCATGTAAAATTTTCCTTTCTTATGATATTCGCATTAAGGGATATTTCAAAACCTTTATTCTTGATTTCACCCAAATTGGACGCAACGCTGTTAAAACCGGTAATTTCAGGCAAAGCGCGGTCCACCAACAGATCGTTAGTCTTTGCGATATAAAATTCCATGGAACCACCCAATATATCATTAAACAAAGAATAATCCAACCCTACATTATAAGACGTTGTCCTTTCCCATTTAAGAGCAATATTCGACATACGGTTTACATACAATTGAGAAGAATTATAAAGATTACCATTCTGATCGATGTAAGGATGCAAACCGGAAGTCAAATCGGAAAGTGCCTCATACTGACCTATGTCTCTATTACCATTCTGCCCCCAAGAAAGTCTCAGTTTACCGTAATTCAGCCATGAATTCATTCTTTCCATAAACTTTTCTGAACTAAAGGTCCACCCTAAAGCTACTGCCGGAAAAACGGCTCTCGGATGCATTTGCCCGAAAGCGGAATAACCATCACGACGGACAGACGTCGTCAACATATATCTGTTTTTAAACGAATAGAACAAACGTCCCATCAATGCATCACCCGTTTTATAAGTATCATTGCTTTCTACTAAAGGAACTGTTCCTGCTTGTAACCGATGATATCCTAAAATATCACTGGGAGAATAATTAGATGCTTTCGCCGATTGAGACCAAGATTGGCCTTTCTCTGCATTAATCAAGAAAGTAGCTTCAACCGTATGCAACTTATTAAATTCACGTCTCCAACTAAATATATTATCAACCTGCCAACTGAATTTCTTGCGAGTCATACGTTCAGAACTTCCTCCTTTACTTGCCCAATTCTCATTCTCAGACGATTCATGGCTGTAATATTCGTAAAATTCATAATGTGGAGTAAAATTCATCTGATACTCGATGCCAAATGGCAACGATACCTTAGCATACATATTCGCATCCAATATCGAATACATTTTTTTACGATCACGATACAAATTATCATAAAATGGATTCACCGGAGTAGCATCTCCCGTCGGCCAACGGCGGTAAGCACTTTCCGGATCATTCAAATTATTAGACCCGTAAGGGGATATCCGTATCATTTGTTCCCAATCGCAAAGCCAATATTTATCTTTATCGTTATTCCCGTTCGAATCGTAATTATTCAAATCCTTTTCATCACGAGAAGAAAAGCTTGAGCGCAAACCGATTGTCAAAAATTTCGTAATCTTCGACTCCAAATTCAAGCGTGTACGGAAATTAGTCATACGATCGCCAGTTATAATACCTTCACGATCAGAATAGCCCAATGACCAATAATACGACATATTGTCCGTGCGGTTGGAAATGCTGGCCGTATAGTCTTGTTGCAAACCGGTTTGAAAAACCAAATCATCCCAAGCTGTTTCGTTGCCTAGCATATAATTATCTATTTCCGGTGCCTTAAAATCAAGACGGGCCAACCAAGAACGGACCAAATCATCTTCCGTAACAGAAGTGACAGGCGTTTTTTGCGTATAATTATACCAAGTCAATTGGTCTACATTTTGTAATTTACGGGGATCAGAAAAAATTTCAGGATACTTAGCCAGATATTCTGCTGAATTACGGGTGGTTTCATAGTCCTGACGATATTTCACAAAACCTGCTCCATCCAATATCTCTTGCTGGTTTGCAACTTGAACAAGCCCTATATTTGCATTAAAATTAACGACTGGTTTCCCCGCTTTTCCTTTTTTAGTCGTTACAACCACTACCCCATTTGCAGCCTTCGCACCATAGACAGCTGCAGAGCTGGCATCCTTCAAAACATCGATAGCCTCAATATCTACCGGATTTATATCATCCAGGGATCCTTCAAAAATTACTCCATCCAAGACTATTAAAGGAGATGAACCTGCTTTCAGCGTGTTTTTTCCTCGAATTTGTAAACTCGATTGGTCTTTTGCCCCTGTCGACATACCAATATTCAGCCCTGGAGAGTTGGCTCGCATCAAATCTTGAACAGAAGAAGGTGCTTCTGCTATCAACTGATCCGTTTTAATCGTTGAAATCGCTCCGGTTAAATCTTTCTTCTTTGCCGTTCCATAACCAATAACCACGACTTCTTCCAGGTTTTGTGTGTCTTCTTTCATCTTAACATCGATCTTCTTCTGATTTCCGACAGTAACTTCTTCTGTCAAATAACCAATATAAGAAAAAGAAAGAATCGGATTTTTACCTGAGATTGCAATGGAATACGCTCCATTCATATCCGTAATGGTTCCGTTGGTCGTACCTTTTTGCATGACATTAACACCGGGAAGAGATTCTCCCGAGGTGTCAACCACCTTTCCTGTAATCAGAAAACTTTGTGCATACGCACTTCCAAAGTTTATTAGACTAAGGACGAAGATAAGGATGTACAAATACATCCTTATCTTCGAGTGCTCACTCGAAGATTTTGTTGTCCATTTTTTCATACTAATATTTTTTTAGTTTAACATTTTGCAATATTAACAAGAAAAAACATCTTTAAAACCGAGTATTTTTGCAAATCATAATACTATTTTACCCAAAACCATAAATTAATCAAAAAAGGGGCTGTGTCATAATTCCTGATTATGTGCAGCCTCTTTTTTGTGTCTATACAGCCATAAATTTGATTATGCCGTCATTTTTTCAAACTTATCCTGGCATATCTCCAGTTTATGCATGTAACAAATAAAAATAATCACGAATTTTCCATAAGAAGACGTTTTTCTTCCCTTTTTGTCTATTTTTCTCATCATTGAACATAGTTTCTTTATATTGAAGGCTATGGCAAAGAAGGTAAAATCCATCACGACCTTGTCTTTTCCCATATGCCTGAAACGGCGGTAAGCCATATTGGACTTCATCTGTCCGAAGACTGCCTCCGGTTCAATGCACCGCCTCCCCCTTTCCTTGATCCCTTCTTCTGAAGTCAATAATTCACAGGCCTTTCATTTATAGGCATTAAGCCGGTGATTGACCCTGATCGTCCTCTGGTTGGCCTTGGCCTTGTAACAGAGGCAGCGCAAGGGACACCCCTTGCATCGTATGGCGCGATAACAGGCGCTCTCGGAGATATAACCGCCCTCCGTCCGGGTTTGTACCGTACCGCTCCGGGACATGCGCTGCCCCATCGGGCATATGTAATAATCTCCTTCCTCATTATAATAGAGGCTGTCGGGATGAAAGGTGTCAGGTTTATAGCGGGGACGGTGTTCCAAATGGAAACGATTGTATTTGACGAACCCCTCAATGCCGGCTTCGTCCATGAAACGGTAGTTTTCTTCCGAGCCGTATCCGGAGTCGGCGACGACCCTTTTGGGGAAACGACCGTAACGGCCCGGGAAAGAGCCAAGGAATGGTATGAAGGTCAGCGTGTCGGTTGGGTTCGGAAAGAGGGCGAAGTCTGTGATGAATTGGTTCTCGGAGGATATCTGCAAGTTGTAGCCGGGCTTGGTTTGTCCATTACACATGGCGTCTTCCTTCATGCGCATGAATGTAGCCGAGGGATCGGTCTTGGAGATGGAATTGCGGCCTTCCATCTGTTCCAGGCGGCTGTTATATTCCGCTAGCTTCTCGCCATGCCTCTCCAATTCTTTGAACATCTTGTTCTTTCCTCTTTGCGCGGCCTTCTCTTCCTTTGTCTTTGCCTCAGGTGCCGAACCGAGTGCCTCCTTGAATTCCTTGGAGATCTCGCACAATGTCTGGGGGGTAAGCTCCAAGGAGGCAACATCGGCCGCCTTGTCTTGTGCCATCTGCTCGTTGATCTGCTGGAGTAACACACGGATTTTCTCCAACAGCTTCTCACGGTTCCTTTCCACGCTCTTGCGCCATACGAAGGTATACTTGTTCGCCTTGGATTCTATCTTCGTCCCGTCAAGGTACTCGACCTCAAGCGTGACAAAACCTTTCTCTACCAATATCAACACTAAGAGGGTGAATATATGTCCGATCTCATTCTTGACACGGTTGCGGAAACGGTTGATGGTAGCGAAGTCAGGCTTCTGGTATCCCGACAGCCAGATATAATAGATGTCCCGGTATAGGAGTTTCTCTATTTTTCGGCATGAGTATACGTTATTCATGTAACTATAAACGATTACCATGAGCATCATTTGGGGATGATAAGGGCTGCGGCCACGCTCATGGTATAGTTTCTTGAAACCTGACAGGTCCAGGCTCTCGATAACCGACTTGAGGATACGTACAGGATCATCCTTAGGGATATCCCGGTCGATCCTCTGGGGAAAAAGTAGCGTTTGATCGGGATCATAACTTCTGAAGTGGAAATTTTCCGGCATCTTGCAAGCGTTTATTTGTCACTAAATTACAAAAATATCAGAACTTGGGCAAGTTCTTGCAATAGAAAATCAAGATAAATAACTTGATTTTCATATCTTATAAAAAGAATAAGACTGCTGTGGGAATACCGGCTTTTACAAAAGGAGCGCGCCCCAAATATGGGACACGCTCCTCGTCATAATTAAAGTTTTGGCTGTCATTATTATATTATTATTTATCCTTAGTCAATCCCATATTACAAAAAAAGCCTGACACGATAAGTTGTCAAGCTACACATCCCGTATAGTCAAGGCTTCTTTTGCTTGGTTACTCTCTACTTATAATATCTCTTAAAACGAGTGACTTTGCAAAGGAACAATTTTATTTTATACAAAACAATTTTTTTAGACTTTACTTTATATGTTGGCCAGCATAAAAAAAGAAAGGGGGAATTTTGACACACCCCCTTACACGTTATTGCTATATGAATTACGAAATTACTGATTCATCTATAACTTTTCAGGAACGTCCTGACCAACCTTCAACGGAGTGATATTGTTCTCAGTACCCGGATAGCCCACATTCTGGTTGATAACGCCACCGGTATTGGATGTGATAGAACCTTCCGGGATCGGCCAAAGAACATGATGCGTACTGAAACGATATTCAGCATAGTTTGTCTTTATTCCTTTGTTATAGAAATTGTTCTTGGCAGAAACCCAATCGAAATAGAAGTTCACGCCAGCATCCTTACAGTTTACACTCGTACCTTCCGGACCAGAGAAATTATCCAATTTGTAGACATGACCGCCAAATACTTCACATGCTTTACCCGTCAAAGCATACACATATGAAATACGGGAAAGTTCCACATGGCGGTTTTCTTCGTAATACAATTCACGTGCACGTTCGTCCAGAACCGTACCGATATTGATATCCGAAGCAGCTAGAGATTCTGCACCGGCACGCTGACGCACCACGTTCATCATATTGGCAGCCTCCTGTTTCATATCTTTCCAATAATAACATTCAGCCAACATCAGATATACTTCTGCCGAACGATAAATATACCAAGGAGTTTCACCGCCTCTACGGTCTGTTGTCACGGAAGGGTCCGGAACAAACGTTTTATAATGAGGCCACTGGAACCAGCAACGGATAGAATCCGAAACAGACATACCGACAGGTTTTACCGGATGTTTACCATACCATTCTGTTCCTTTAAGAGCCGGAGCATTATAGTATAGGTCGAATACACCCTTCCAGCTATCGCGGTTATATACACCACGCAAGTCGTTTTTCTCCTTTTCCGTCCAGATGTCATACTGATAATAATTGGTTGGACGGCAAGTTCCGATACCACGACCTACATTGGCATCATTATCCAATTCGGTACCTTTGGCTTCACTTGCCGGCACAATAGACATACCCGTTTTGCCATCTGGAGTCTTAATCGATCCATTCGCCCAATAAGGAGTGGCATTACGCATCGTATTGATTCTGTCACGACCTTCTACTTCCGGATAAGACACGACATACAAGATACCTTCCGTATTTGACATATCCATTTTAGCTTCCACACTATGCAGGTCATGCATCAAGTTCGTATTCGGCTTTGTTTTGTTTGTCGTAAAACGTTCGGTCATCAACGGGTTGGCGGCGACAACTTCTTTACCGATTTCGATCGCTCTGTCAAAATGACCCAACGACATACAAACTTTCATCAACAATACACCGCAAGCCCATTTGGAAGGTTTTCCTCTATCGACCTTCTCCGGTACCCACTGATAAGCGAACTCCATATCTTTTTCCATCTGTTCCAGAATGCTCCAACGGTCATACGTGTAGAAATCCACTTTCGGTGTTTCAATCTCCTGGCTCAGATAAGGAACATCTCCAAACAGATGTGTCAGCTTGTAATAACGATATGCACGCTGGAAATAGGCGGCACCCCGTACCGCGTTTTCTTCAGCTTCATCTTTAAACGTCGCATTCTTCATACGATTCAAGACGATATTGGCGTATTTAATCCCTTTGAATCCCTCATCCCAATACCATCCGATCTTGTTTTTATTCACATCATTTGCAGTACGGCTCGGTAACAGATCCGCATCCATATCCATCAAAGGACCTGATTTATCGGTCGTACCTGTGACAGCCAAGTCTGTCGTATACATATCGGTTGTGATCGGAGCACCGTCTCCGAAAAACTCATGACGCATATTACGTTCACAAGCTACCAATGCAGCATACAAACCATCTGCATCCACATATGTATTTTCCGGAGTATAGATAGACAAAGGCTTCGGTTCCAACCAACTGTCGCTACAAGAATTTAACAAAGGCAATCCGGCGACCGCCAAAATAAGACATTTCTTTATATGTTTCATTATTCAATCTCCTCTTTTATAAAGTAAAGTTTACACCAATATTAAATGTTCTCGGAACCCACAAGTCATTTTTATCCGGATCTTCTTCAGGATCTCTGAATGTATATCCAGACAATACGAACGGATTACGCACGCTTAAAGACAAACGCATGTTCTGTACGGAAACCTTCTTCAAAAAGTTCTTCGGGACATTGTAGGAAAGAGAGATATTTTCCATACGCACAAAAGACTTGTTCACGTAATGGTTACCCAGGTTTTTCGATCCCAGACGTCCATATTCATTCGTCGGATTATCGACAGTCCAGCGCTCGATATCCAAAGCACTTCGACGGTCTGCCAATTCAATGGCGTTTGCAGCCGGATTGAATGTACCGTATGTTCCGATATGAGAATACATCATGAAAGACAAAGAGAAGTCTTTATAAGTGAACTCATTTCTCCAAGACAGGTAGAAACGGGGAGTCTTGTACTTCTGGAACACTTTATCCTGATCATTCAATACTCCATCGCCATTCTGGTCTACATATTTGAAGTCACCTGGCTTATTTCCATATTTGGCCGCTTCTTCCTCTTCTCCCAGCTGCCATACACCATCACCTTCGTAATCCCAGATCTGGTCGGGGTCATGACCGATAAACCACTTGTTTTTGTAGTCGTCAGCTTCCTTCTGACCGATAACATTTCCGTTTTCATCCTTGATGTCCTCCATATCTCCGTAAAGATGTTTGATCTTACGACGGTTGAAAGAGAAAGTAACGCTCGAACTCCAGTTAAAGTCCTTTCTGCTCATCACATCGCCATTCAGAGACAATTCGAAACCACGGTTTGTCAAAGCACCCAAGTTTGCCTTTACATCAGAGAAACCGGTGATATTCGGCAAAGAACGTTTAACCAACAAGTCGTTCGTTTCAGACATATAGGTTTCCATAGAACCTCTCAATCTGTCGTTGAACAAAGAAAAGTCCAAACCGATATTATAAGAACCGGTACGCTCCCATTTCAAAGCCGTGTTACCCATGTGGTCTACATAGACCTGTGATGTCACATAGATATTACCATTCTGATCGATAAACGGACTCAAAGATGATTTCAGCCATGCCAATGCTTCATACTGACCGATATCACGGTTACCGTTCTGTCCCCATGAGAAACGCAACTTACCGTAATTCAACCAATCGCTTGCCGGTTCCATAAATTTCTCGGAAGTGAAAACCCATCCTAAAGCGACAGCAGGGAAAGTCGCACGCGGGTTCATCATACCAAAAGCAGAATAACCGTCACGACGAACAGAAGCCGTTACCATATATTTATCCTTATAAGAATAATACAAACGTCCCATCAAAGCATCGCCCGTTCTATATGTATCCTGGTTTTTACCATCATCTTGCAAGAAAGACAAAACAGTCCCGGCTCCCATATTATGATAACCCAGCAAATCGCTCGGTGAGAAGTTCTGAGCACTTACATAAGTATCCCAATATTGTCCTTTCTCTGCATTCGCCAATAAAGTCACTTCAAAATTATGTCCTCCATTAAATTGATGTTTCCAACGGATGATATTATCCAGTAACCAGTTAAAGCTTTTTGAATTTCTACGCTCTGCATATCCGCCTTTTCCTGCCCATTCAGGATGTTCAGCAGATTCATGTTTCATAAATTCATACCACTTATATTTCGAGGTATAGTTCATCTGATACTCAATTCCAAACGGAAGTTTAACAATCGCATAAATATTTGCATTCAGTGTATGTTCTATTTCGCGTTTGTCACGGTACATATTATCGAAAAACGGATTCTTGCCATTGTTGTCACCGGAAGGATACATCCGATACGGGCTGTCCGGATCATCGATATCATTTGTAGTATAAGGAGAGTTATTTGTTCGTTGGGTAACATCGGCAGCCTGTGCTCCTTTGTCTTTAGTAGCGAACTGGGAAGTCAAACCGATAGTCAGGAAGTTGGTTACTTTCGATTCCAAGTTCAAACGGGTACGGAAGTTCTTGAAACGATCGCCAACGCGAATGCCTTCGCGGTCGGCATATCCTAAAGACCAATAATAAGAAAGATCCTCTTTCTTATTGCTTATACTGGCAGTATAATCCTGCTGTAAAGCAGTTTGGAAGACAATATCATCCCAATTTGTTTCAACGCCGTTCAGATAGTTTTCAATTTCAACAGTCTTGAAATCCAGACGGCCTAACCAGGTTGTCAGCATTTCCTGTTCGGAAGGCAAAGTCGTTACAGGAGTTGACTGGTCATAGTTATACCAAGTCAACGGATCGACTCCAAGGCCGCTTAATTGACGCGGGTCTGTAAATTTACCCGGTACTTTTGCCATTTCTTCCGGAGTCAGTTTGCCTTCCTGATAGTCTTTACGGAACTGGATAAATCCGGGACCATCCAAGGCTGCCGGAATACGTGAAGGCTGTGCAAAACCGACATTTGCATTGAAAGATACAACCGGTTTGCCTGTTTTACCTTTCTTAGTTGTAATGGCAACTACGCCATTCGCAGCTTTTGCACCATAAACGGCTACGGAACTGGCATCCTTTAATACGTCTACTGACTGGATATCCATCGGATTGATATCAGACAAATCGCCGTCATAAATAACACCGTCCAAAACCAACAAAGGAGAAGATCCGGCAGTCAGCGTATTTTTACCACGCACCTGTAGATTAGCCGTACCGGCAGCATCTGTCGAAATACCGATAGAAAGACCGGAAGCACTTGCACGCAAAAGGTCCTGTACAGAACGGGGAGTCTCCTTTTCCATGTTTTCCGCTTTCACAGTCGAAATAGCACCGGTCAAGTCTTTTTTCTTTGCCGTACCGTAACCGATCACAACAACTTCCTCCAGTTCTTCCGTATCTTCTTTCATCGTCACATCAATCATTTTCTGGTTTCCAACCGTAATGTCCTGTGACAAATATCCGATATAAGAAAATGTAACAATAGCCTTGCTGCCATTGACAGTCAGGCTATATTTTCCATCCACATCCGTAATAGAGCCATTCGTAGTGCCCTTTTCCATTACGTTCACACCGATCAGCGGTTCACCCGTCTGATCCTTAACAACACCGGTTATCGTCTGCGATTGCGCATAGGCTTCGCCAATAACCATCCCCAAAAATAGCAACAAGATACTAAATCGGGGTAAGAAACTAAAAACACGATTCTTCATACAATTTTTCAGTTTAGTATTAAGTTTGATAGTTTATATTAGAATTTATAGATTCGCATAACAATCAATACGACAAGCTTATTCACTGCAAATGTGTGCGTTAACACATTTACTTAAAACCATGTTATCCCATTCAAATAATGACCTAAAGAGGAAACTATTCAATACTTTCTATGTAGTTTTATATTCCAGACAAGTAAACAACTTTCTGTAAACCAAGAATTTAAAAACACATATCTCAACATTCAGCACATGTTCATAACTTCATTGTCCTAAGTTAATAGCAAATTACACTGTCTAAATTAAATTGATCAAAAGAATATTCATTTTGGGCGCCAAAGATATTGACTAAAATTGAATATTCATAAATATATATTCTTTTTTTTACAAAAAAGTAACAAGCTTCTACGATTCAATACATTACAAAAAAAATCTTCATCAGAAAAAACATTCTTCGCGACAACCTCTTCTCGGTCGTCCAACAGGTAACCCCTACTCATACGGTTAGCCATTTTATCAAAGCACAGGCTCAACTTCATATTCTGCCATATCCACAAAAAAATCTACTAACATACATATTATAATATAATCCATATTTTCGTTAGGGGCAGCAAGAGAAACTGACGTATTGTCACACTTCCTGCCACCTGAACTTTTCTAAACCTATCCTTGTTACTTTGGCATACGATTTGTAGAATAGTTAATGCAACTCGAAAGAGAAAAGCAAATACAGGAAAATAATAACAATATAAAATAGTAGAAAATTATGGGAAAAATTATCGGAATCGACTTAGGAACAACCAATTCTTGTGTTGCCGTATTGGAAGGTAACGAACCGGTTGTAATTGCAAACAGCGAAGGAAAAAGAACGACGCCTTCAATCGTTGCATTTGTTGAAGGAGGTGAACGTAAGGTAGGTGATCCTGCAAAACGTCAGGCTATTACAAACCCGGAAAAAACAATATTCTCTATCAAACGTTTCATGGGGGAAACCTATGATCAGGTTCAGAAAGAAATCAGTCGAGTACCTTATAAAGTAGTTCGTGGTGACAACAACACACCACGTGTCGATATCGAAGGACGCCTTTATACTCCTCAGGAAATTTCTGCAATGGTACTTCAGAAGATGAAGAAAACAGCTGAAGACTATTTAGGACAGGAAGTAACGGAAGCCGTTATCACCGTTCCGGCATACTTTAGCGACGCACAGCGTCAAGCGACTAAGGAAGCTGGTGAAATTGCAGGCTTGAACGTTCGCCGTATCGTAAACGAACCGACTGCCGCATCTTTGGCTTACGGTTTGGACAAAACGAACAAAGACATGAAGATCGCCGTATTCGACTTGGGTGGCGGTACATTCGATATTTCTATCTTGGAATTAGGAGACGGTGTGTTTGAAGTAAAATCCACAAACGGTGACACTCACTTGGGTGGTGACGACTTCGACCATGTGATCATCGACTGGTTGGCTGAAGAGTTCCTGCGCGAAGAAGGCGTCGACCTGCGTAAAGATCCGATGGCTTTGCAACGTTTGAAAGAAGCGGCCGAAAAAGCTAAGATCGAATTGTCAAGCACGACAAGCACGGAGATTAACCTGCCGTATATCATGCCGGTAAACGGTGTTCCAAAGCACTTGGTCAAGACACTGACACGTGCAAAATTCGAACAGCTTGCAGACAGTCTGATCCAGGCTTGTATCGAACCATGCCGTCAGTCTTTGAAAGATGCAGGTTTGAGCACTTCCGACATCGACGAAGTCATCCTCGTAGGTGGTTCGACACGTATTCCGGCTGTACAGGCCATCGTTGAGAAGTTCTTCGGCAAGGCTCCGTCAAAAGGTGTTAACCCGGACGAAGTGGTAGCTGTAGGTGCTGCTATCCAGGGGGGTGTATTGACAGGTGAAGTAAAAGACGTTCTGTTGCTCGATGTTACTCCGTTGTCACTGGGTATCGAAACAATGGGTGGTGTAATGACCAAGCTGATCGAAGCCAATACGACTATCCCTACCAAGAAGTCTGAAACATTCACAACTGCTGTTGACAACCAGCCTTCTGTAGAAATCCACGTATTGCAGGGTGAACGTTCACTGGCTAAAGACAACAAATCGATCGGCCGTTTCCACCTCGACGGAATTCCAGCCGCACAGCGTGGCGTTCCTCAGATCGAAGTTACTTTCGATATCGATGCAAACGGTATCCTGAACGTATCGGCTAAAGACAAAGGAACCGGCAAAGTACAGAGTATCCGTATCGAGGCTTCCAGCGGCTTGAGCGACGACGAAGTAAAACGTATGAAAGAAGAAGCTCAGGCTAATGCCGAAGCAGACAAGAAGGAAAAAGAACGCATCGACAAACTGAACCAGGCCGACAGTATGATCTTCCAGACCGAAAAACAGTTGAAGGATCTAGGCGACAAACTCCCGGCTGACAAGAAGGCTCCTATCGAAACAGCCCTGAACAAGCTGAAAGAAGCTCACAAGGCTCAGGACATTGCTGGTATCGATGCAGCTATGGCAGAACTGAACAGCGTATTCCAGGCAGCAAGCCAGGAAATGTACAATGCCCAGAACGCCCAAGGTGGCGCACAACCGGGTCCTAACTTCGGTCAACAAACTGGTGGCAACGCCAGCAACAACAAGCAGGATGGCGGTGTAACGGATGTTGACTTTGAAGAAGTGAAATAAACATATATTTTCACATAACACAAAAAAGCGATTGCCGGTTATTTCCGACAATCGCTTTTTTGTGTTCAAATCCGAAATCCTATCAGGGAAATATCACTTGATCTCAAACGTATCCGCGTCCTTCCATGCAGGAAACTTCCCCCTTAGATCTTCCAGGTCTGCACGGGTAAGCGTACATGTGCGAGTGACCTCCTCACGCTTGCCGGCATCCGCCAGCTTTTTCCCTTTCGGAGAGAAGATCATGGAATCGCCCCGGTAGACAAAGCCCTTACCGTCGATCCCTACCCGGTTCACCCCGCAGACATACGCCATATTTTCCATTGCACGTGCCTGGAGCAACGTCTTCCAAACTTTTTTACGCGCCTCGGGCCAGTTGGCGACATAGATCAACAGATCGTATTCGTTGTCCACGTTCCGGCTCCAAACCGGGAAACGAAGATCATAGCAAACTTGCAAACAGATATTCCAGTCCTTATACCGTACGATCGTCCGTTTATCCCCGGCTGTGAAATGCTGGTCTTCACCCGCCATCCGGAACAAATGCCGCTTGTCATACAAATAAGTTTCACCTTCGGGCGTGACGAAAAATGCACGGTTGAAATATTTCCCACCTTCTTTTGCAATGAAACTACCTGCCACAGCAAGCTTATATTTCTTCGCCCACCCCTTTATAGTAGGGATAGTAGGCCCGTCCATCGTGTCGGCCAGCTTTTCCACATCCATAGAAAAACCCGTTGTAAACGTTTCCGGCAAAACGGCTATGTCCGTCTTACCGCTGACCCGCCGGAGCAGTTCTCCATAATAACCCAGGTTTTCATCTCTGTCCTCCCAAATAATATGAGACTGGACCATACTGATACGCAAATTGTCTGCCATGATATTAAATTTGAACAAAGTTTTCCGGGTGACAAGCTGTCACTCCTCTGTAATGCTCACGGATATCACGGATATCTTTATCCGCATCACCCGTAGGATAGAATACCCCTTTAAAACCGGCCTCTTTCTTTTTGTAATCGAAATAAGCCATCAGGATAGGCACGTTGGCTTTCTGTGCAATATAGTAAAATCCCTTCTTCCAGTCATTCACCCGCTTGCGTGTACCTTCAGGAGTTACGGCCAGCTGGAATTCTTTCCGCCGATTGAACTGGCCAACCATCTGGTCCGTCACCGAAGTCCGCTTACTGCGGTCAACAGGTACTCCGCCCAACCAGTCGAACAACAGGTTGAACGGAAAAAAGAACCATTCCTTTTTAATCAGGAAACTGGCGTTACGGCCAATCGAGGTATAAAACAGTTTTCCTACGATAAAATCCCAATTGCTGGTATGCGGAGCCACACATATCACACATTTAGGCACATCCTCCACTACCGGCCCAAGTTTCCAGCCAGCCAAGCGAAGAAGTGCCTTACTTATAGCTTTCTTCATTCTTTACATTCTATTTGCTCAACTCTCCGATTTCAGTTGCTATTGCGTTTATTTCCGTTTGCAGGTCCGCCCGCAATTTACAATAATATTCTTTCACCCGTTTCTTGTTTTCTTTTCCGTCCGGACGGTTGGCACGGCGAATAAATTCATCTTGCATATCAAGTACTCTCGCCATCACCACGTCGGCTTTCTCCGAATTGACACCCGGAAGATACAGCTTACAAAACAAAGCTTCCGAAAACAAATCGCCAGCCACATAGCTGATGTCTTTCTTTAAAATTCTTCTTTTAGCCATAGTTGTTTACATTAAAATATCTACAAATCTACATAATTCATTCATTAAACAAGCCCTATAGTTGAAAAAAAGACAAAAATTCGTATCTTTGCCACCCTAAAATATCTGATTATAAACAAAATCGTTTATGGATAATACAACAACAACGCCAGAATATCTTTTCGAGAGCAGTTGGGAAGTATGTAATAAAGTTGGCGGTATCTATACCGTCCTTTCAACAAAAGCGCATACGTTGCAACGGTCGTTTAAAGATAAGCTGATCTTTATAGGACCCGATGTGTGGGCCGATACAAACGCTCCCGACTTTATTGAAGATGATGTTCTGTTTGCTGACTGGAAAACTTATACGAAGACCACAGAAAATCTGAAAGTGAAAGTAGGCCGATGGAATGTCCCGGGGACACCACCTGTAATTTTAGTGGATTTCAAACCTTTCTTCAAAGAAAGAGATTCCTTTTTCTTCTCGATGTGGGAAAGTTTCCGAGTGGATTCAATCCATGCGTACGGTGACTACGACGAGTCTTGTATCTTCGCTTACGCGGTAGGTAAGGTCATCGAAAGTTTTTATCATTTTTACAAGCTGGAAAACAAAAAGGTTGCCGCTCTGTTCAATGAATGGATGCTGGGAATGGGTGCGCTCTACATCAAAAAACAACTCCCCGCCGTCGCAACGCTCTTCACGACACACGCCACATCTATCGGCCGTTCCATCGCCGGAAACAACAAAGCCCTGTATGCTTATATGGATGGCTACAACGGCGACCAGATGGCCGGGGAACTGAATATGGAGGCGAAACATTCGTTGGAAAAACAGACAGCCTTGCATGTGGACTGCTTTACTACCGTGAGCGACATCACTGCCCGCGAGTGCAAACAATTGTTGGACAAAGCACCGGACATCGTCACGCCGAACGGCTTCGAGCCCAACTTCGTCCCGTCCGACAAAGAATACGACAAGAAGCGTATGGCAGCCCGCCGCGACCTGCTCAACGTCGCAGAGAAACTGCTCGGATGCCCCATCTCACCGGATGCTTTCCTGGTTTCAACCAGCGGTCGCTACGAATACCGCAATAAAGGTATCGACGTCTTTATCGAAGCAATGAACCGGGTACGCACTTCCGGCAGACTCCAGCGCGAAGTCGTCGCCTTCATCATGGTTCCGGCTTGGGTACGCGATGCACGTGCAGACCTGAAAGAAGTCATTGACAAGAACATACGCACCACCTCCCCCATGCAAATGCCATTCGTCACGCATTGGCTGAATCAGATGGAACAGGACAAGGTGCTGAACTATATCTCCCATGCCGGCTTCACCAATTCAGCGACCGACAAGCTGAAGATCATTTTTGTTCCTTGCTACCTGGACGGACGCGACGGTATCCTCAACAAACCCTACTACGATCTGCTGATCGGTATGGATGCGACCGTCTATCCCTCCTACTACGAACCCTGGGGATACACTCCGCTGGAAAGTATCGCATTCGGGATTCCGACCATTACCACCGATCTTGCAGGTTTCGGTCTATGGGCTAAGAAGCATGTGACAGGCAACAACATCAGTGAAGGCGTAGCCGTCGTGAACCGTGACGATTTTAATTATTTCGAAGTAGCAGATGCCATCACGTCTTCAATCCTGGCACTTGCAGGAAAGGACAAAAAGGAAACGGCAGAGATCCGGAAACGCAGTTTCTGCCTGGCAGCAAAAGCAGAATGGAGCAAATTCATTGTCTACTATGAAGAGGCTTTCAGAATCGCTTTGGAGCATGCAAGCAAAAGAAATAATTAAAATACGCTCATAATAAAACAGATAATCTCTATCTTTGCAACGTTTTAGGCAAAAAAAAGAGATGATACAATATTAAAATATAAATTGAAACATTTTAAACTTCACAATAATGAAAATCAAAGCGAATAACGCAAACAGCCCGATTTGGAAAGATGTTTATTCTCATTCTATGCTTCCCGAACAATTACAGCCGTTATACGAAATGGCTACAAACCTATGGTGGGTATGGAACCATGAAGGAGCCAAATTATTCGGTAAGATCGATTCTGAACTTTGGGCATCAACTGAAGGTAACCCAGTACTTTTACTTCAAAGTTTATCCTACAAACGTATTGAGGAAATCCTGGCAGATGACGTCCTGATGGCCGAAATCAAAGCTGTTTACTCAATATTCAAGGATTATGTAAATGTCAAGCCGGATCAGACAAAACCATCTGTTGCCTATTTCAGCATGGAATATGGTTTGACCAACGTGTTGAAAATCTATTCCGGCGGCCTGGGTGTACTGGCCGGTGACTATTTGAAAGAAGCCAGCGACAGCAACATCGACCTGACTGCAGTAGGTTTCTTGTATCGCTACGGTTACTTTACCCAGTCTCTGTCTATGGACGGACAACAGATTGCCAATTACGAACCGCAAAACTTCAACGCACTGCCCCTTACTCAGGTAATGCAGGCTAACGGCGAACCGATGGTATTGGAGGTTCCTTACCCCGGACGCACCGTTTATGCGCACATCTGGAAAGTAAGCGTCGGACGCGTTCCTCTATATTTGATGGATACGGATATTCCCCAGAACAGCGAATGGGATCGCTCCATCACTCACCAGCTGTATGGCGGCGATTGGGAAAACCGTATGAAACAGGAATATCTGCTGGGTATCGGTGGTATCCTGATGCTGAACAAATTAGGAATCAAGAAACAGATTTATCACTGCAACGAAGGACACGCCGCACTGATCAACGCGCAGCGTCTGGTAGACTTCATCCAGAACGACGGTCTGTCATTCAACCAAGCATTGGAAGTCGTACGCGCTTCCGCCCTATACACCGTCCACACACCGGTTCCGGCTGGTCACGACTACTTCGATGAAGGCCTGTTCGGTCGTTATATGGGTGAATTCCCCGGCAAGTTAGGTATCAGCTGGCAGGAATTTATCGACATGGGACGTGAAAATCCAGGCTCCAACGAGAAGTTCTCCATGAGTGTATTCGCTTTGAACACTTGCCAGGAAGCAAACGGCGTAAGCTGGTTGCATGGAAAAGTATCCCAGCGCATGTTCGCTCCGGTATGGAAAGGCTACTTCCCCGATGAGCTGCACGTAGGATATGTGACCAACGGCGTACATATGCCGACTTGGGCTTCTACCGAATGGAAACGTTTCTTTGCAGAACATTTCGACAAGAAGTTCTTCAAAGACCAGTCCAACAAGAAATACTGGGAAGCGATCCAGAATGTTGCCGACGAAGAAATTTGGTCTATCCGCAAGACATTGAAGAACAAACTGATTACATATATCAAGAATCAATATAAGACAAACTGGCTGAAGAACCAGGGAGATCCCGCGAAGGTTGTCTCCATCCTGGACAAAATCAACCCGAACGCCCTGCTGATCGGTTTCGGCCGCCGTTTCGCAACTTACAAACGTGCCCACCTGCTGTTCACAGACCTGGACCGTCTGGCCAAGATCGTAAACAACGAACAATATCCGATCCAGTTCGTATTCACCGGTAAAGCCCACCCGGCCGATGGTGGCGGACAGGGCTTGATCAAACATATTGTCGAGATTTCCCGCCGTCCGGAATTCTTAGGAAAGATCATCTTCCTGGAAAACTACGATATGCGTCTGGCTCGTCACCTGATCGCAGGTGTCGATGTTTGGTTGAACACTCCGACCCGTCCTCTGGAGGCATCCGGTACATCCGGCGAAAAAGCAGAGATGAACGGTGTCCTGAACTTCTCCGTATTGGACGGATGGTGGTATGAAGGTTATAAACAGGGTGCAGGTTGGGCATTGACCGACAAGCGTACTTACGAAAACCAGCAGTATCAGGATCAGCTGGATGCCGCTACTATCTACCACATACTGGAAACAGAGATTATCCCGACTTACTATGCAAGAAACAGCAAGGGTTACTCTCCCGAATGGATCCAGTACATCAAGAATTCGATGTCCGAAATCGCTCCCGACTATACGATGAAACGTATGTTGGACGACTATATCGACCGCTTCTACAACAAGTTGGCAACCCGTTCCGCTCACTTGCACGAAAACGGCTTTGCCGAAGCCAAAGCAATCGCTGCCTGGAAAGAAGAAGTGGCAGAACATTGGGATAGCTTCCAGGTAGAATCGTTTACATGCAGCCAGGACTTGGCCATCGACGGTCCGGTTGTCGGCAAAGAATATAACTTCAATCTGGTTATCGACCGCCATGAACTGAAAGGTATGTTGGGAGCAGAAATGGTTGTCACAAAAGAAAATCCGGATAACCATCAGTTGGAATTACTGGCGACAGAACAATTCAAGCTGATAAAAGAAGAAGGTTCCAAACTGTTCTTCGAACTGAAAACAGCTTCAAGCGAAGCAGGCCTTCACAAGATGGGCTTCCGCGTTTACCCTGTGAACAAAGAATTGCCTCATCGCATGGACTTCGCTTTCGTCCGCTGGATCCAGTTGTAATCAAGACAAGCAAAACAATAATTAAGAAAGAGGGTGTGCATGACACATCCTCTTTTTTTATGCAGATACTAAAGCTATGCTTTACAGTGGCTAACCCTATGAGTTACGAGCACTAACCAATAGGGTTACGGACACCGACCAATAGGGCCCCATACTGTCCGCTTGAAAGACAGAAAATCAAAAAAGGGAAGCGCACGACAGGCAACTTCCCTTTTCAAGCTGATATAGATTTTTTTTAGGTTTAGAAAGCGTAATCCAAACTTAAGCCAAACACTTTATTGGTACGGCTATAGACATTCACTCCGGGGAGATTTGTACCGCAATAATTCTCCGATTTCTTTGTATAATCATGATAATTTGTCCACATATACCCCACATTCAATGCCATCTTTTCGCTCAGCATCACCTTGGCTCCAAAACCCAGCGAATAAGAGTCACAGGAAAAACTAACATCACTTTGGAAATTATCAGACAAACCATAATCCGTAATTTGAGCGCCACCACTAATGGTCAATCTCTTGATCACGTCCCATTCAATACCAAACAGATACTCATTCGTACCTCTTTCCAGTTCTTTCTGTTTTCCACCGGCCATGCCCGCTTTCTTGTCATCGAAGAAATGATACTCTACAGAAGCCTTCAACATGGGTAAAAACTGATAAGAGGCTGCCACCGAAAGCATGGAAGGAATATCGTTCGGCGTATTCACACCGTGCTTGTAAGGGCCGATCAAGTCTTCCGCACTATCAGGATAATCCAACTTCTTGGTATTGTTTTCGATGTTCAAGTTCGTCTTAAACTCATATTTAGCCCCGAAATTGAATTTACCATATTTGACATCGACGCCCAAAACCGGTGTCAGCCCCCAACCAGTCTGGTCGCAATCCAAAGCCAAATTCATCAAGTCTGTTCCACCAAAATCCTTTTTCAGCTTCGCATCCAGATACCCGTCATAGTTTCCTGAAAAATAGTTCATCCGGCCTCCGGCAAAGGCAGAAAGCCAATCCGTGATCTTGTATGATAGACCAAGTTGCAGGGAATAAATATACTGTTTTCCGTCCATCGCACTGTTAATAGTATACATATCCGGCGTAACGATGGGACTTTCACCGTTTATATACTTCCCCAGACTTTCCTGGAATATACCAGCCATAGCTGCCGATTCGAACATCGGCAGGCCATCGTCAAACGATGCCTTACCGCCCCCACCCGTAATGGCAAAGAAACCGGAGATGGTCCAATCTCCTTTTTTGTAAGCCGCAAAAACACTCGGAATCACAGGAGCGGCTGCCTTTCCTTTGTAATATTTTTTATAGGGAACATCGCTTACTGTCGGCACTTTATTTACCGGGTCAAAACCATTGTATGTACCAAAAGAGGCATCTATATCCCTAGTCTGGAAAGCACTTTGGATACTCACACCGACACGGAAACCGTCTGTCGGCAAGAAAGAAAGACCCGCCGGGTTAGACAAAGCACCATCTATGTCAATTGCAGCACCTCGCGAAAGTGACCTTAAAAAGGCTGCATGCTGATTCGTATTCGTCAAATATCCACCAGCGAAAGAAACCAAAGGCATCATCATCAATGCCGCACCTACTACTACTTTTTTCTTCATGTTTTACTTTTCTTAATTACAAAACGGCGGCAAAGATAAATACTTTTTTCAAACATTGCACACTTTTGACAAAAATGTGCCGCACAAAATCACACATATTGTGCAATATATATTCTTCCCAATTGTCAACAATCAATTGTCAATTGTCAATTAAAAAGGTATCTTTGCACCCGAAAAGGAATGTCTCCTTTTCCGTGTGCTTGCTAAACCACGTACTAAAAACAAGGAAGATATGAAACATAAAAAAGAAGCCGCTTTGGTATGCTTCTCCGGTGGACAAGACTCCACGACCTGCCTGTTCTGGGCCAAGAAGCACTTTTCTCGCGTAGAAGCCGTATGTTTTACATACGGGCAAAAACATTCCCTGGAAATAGAGGTTGCACGAAAAATTGCAGCCGATGCCGACGTCCCCTTCCAACTGTTGGACGTGTCGTTGATCAGCCAGCTCGATCCGAACTGTTCGCTGACAAACACCGGCATTTCAATGGATCAGGAAAAACCGGCAGACAGCTACCCGAACACCTTCGTTCCGGGACGTAACATGGTATTCCTGACCTTCGCAGCGATCCTGGCACGCAGCAAAGGAATCTTCAACTTGGTAACCGGAGTGTCGGAAGCCGATTTCAGCGGTTATCCCGATTGCCGCGATACATTCGTCCGCTCCCTCAACGTCACCCTGAACCTGGCGATGGACGAACAGTTCGTGATCCACACACCCCTGATGGACCGGGACAAAAGCGAAGTGTGGGAACTTGCGGACGAATTAGGAGTCTTCGATCTTGTACGGACCCAGACCCTCACCTGCTACAACGGCATCATGGCAGAAGGCTGCGGGCATTGCCCCGCCTGCAAACTACGCCGCGAAGGTTTGGAGAAATATTTAAAAAGACGCCAATAAACCATCGTTTACAAGAATAACAAAAAGACATCATGGATACAAGAAAAGATGAAAACGAACTACATCTGTTAGGCGGTTCAACCGTATACAAACAGGACTATGCCCCGGAAGTACTGGAAGCGTTTACAAACAAGCATCCGGACAATGATTACTGGGTACGCTTCAACTGTCCGGAATTTACAAGCCTCTGTCCGATCACCGGCCAGCCGGACTTTGCAACCATCTACATCGATTATATTCCCGATATAAAAATGGTGGAAAGCAAGAGCTTGAAATTATATCTGTTCAGTTTCCGCAACCACGGGGCTTTCCATGAGGATTGTGTCAATATCATCATGAAAGACCTTATCCGCCTGATGGCTCCAAAATACATCGAAGTAACCGGTATCTTCACTCCGCGCGGCGGAATCAGTATTTACCCGTATTGCAATTACGGCCGGCCGGGCACTAAATATGAACAACTGGCGGAACAACGGCTTTTCAACCATCATGCGAAATAAAAAAGCACGCACAGCTTTTCCATTAACCTGCCAATTAGATGTAAGCGTATTTTATCCTCGACAACGCCGGGAACCGAATACACTTACATCTATTTTTTATTTCTTAATTTCCTGTTTTCGATTTTATAGTCTTAATTAATCCATTACCTTTGCAAGCAATAAATTCTAAACCTATATATAAAACAATTTAGACCATGAACAAAAGCATTACAATGAAGACTGCTTTGGCAGCATTGGCTTGTACAGCTTGTGTCAGTGCAAGCGCGCAAAAACAGTACCCCGAACAGGAAAAAATGAAACCGGGAATGTCTGAATACTGGACTCCGCAACCGAAAGTAGTCACTCCGGGTGACATCAAGACAAACAGCGCCCCTTCCGATGCCATCGTCCTGTTTGACGGAAAAGACCTTTCCGCTTGGCAAAACGCTAAGGGCGGCCCCGCCGAATGGATCGTAAAAGACGGCGTTTTCACTGTAGACAAGAAGAAAGGCGACATCCTGACAAAACAGAAATTCGAGAACTTCCAGTTGCATATCGAATGGTGCGTACCGGAAAACATCACCGGCACAAGCCAAGGACGCGGCAACAGCGGCATCTTCCTGCAAGACATGTATGAAATCCAGGTGCTGGATTGCTATAACAACGAGACATACGTGAACGGACAGACCGGCAGCGTTTACAAACAGACGCCTCCTTTGGCAAATGCCATGCGCAAGCCGGGTGAATGGAATGTTTACGATATTATCTATTCCGCTCCTATCTTCAAGGAAGACGGTACTTATCGTGTTCCGCCGCGTGTTACGGTTATCCAGAATGGCATCGTATTGCAGAATAACACGACTATCCTGGGTACAACGGAATATATCGGTTTCCCGAAAGTCGTAAAACACGGAGCAGGTCCGATCCGTTTGCAGTCTCATGGTGACCCCAGCGAACCGATCAGCTTCCGTAATATTTGGATCAGAGAAATGTAAATTCAGGTGAAAGGTGAAAGGTGAAAGTTAAAAAGAAATATAAATCAAACTTTTAACTTTCACCTTTCAACTATTTAGTCAAGTGTCAGATTAAACTCGTCTTTCAACTTAGCCAAAACCGGATTTATGTTTAGTAGGTGTTCATACTTCTCTGCTGATGTATAGGCCAAATGTTTTTGGTTCGTTTCATCTATACGGACACGCATCTGAATACGGGTATTCTTCAACTGCATCCGCAGATAACTCAATATATCGATACAATTATTCGTCAACTCATCCTGTTGGCCGGGGTTATGCACACAGACTTCAAAATAATAATTATCCTGCAAGACCGGCTTGCAATTGATCATCGTATTTTTCAGATATACCTTCTTGTCGATAGCGGAAGCATACGCATCCCAATAATGAACCAATGCTTCCTGGCTGAAAGGACTTTGCATTTCCTGTACCACGGTAGCAGTCTGTGTCGCAGCCTGCGCTTTCGGATGCTCTACGCCAATCTCCTTAATGGATGTACCGAACTGGGGCGGACGCGCCACTCTCTTGGGCGCCGATGCCGGAGGGGCCTGCGGAATAAGAGTCGGAGAAGGCGGCACATGAGTGGAAACGACCTGCTGGCGGGGAGTCGCTCCGGTCATTTCCTGCGGAGATTGTACCGGACGTTGCAAAGGAGGGGCAGATTGTACGGTATATGTCTGCTGAGCCGCCACAGCCTGGCCTGCTTGAGCAGGTGCCTGGCCCTGCCCGTTGGAGGCTATCGGCTCAATCAGCCCTTTTTTTTTATCATCGGCCGGTTGTCCGGCACTGCTTAACTGACAAAGCTGGATAAGCGTAAGTTCCAACAACAGGCGTTTATTCCGGCTGGCCCGGTAATTCAGGTCACATGTATTTGCCAGCTCGATCGCCTTGAACAACAACCCGTCGGAACAGCGCTTCGCCATCTCCTTATAACGTTCACGGATAGAAGCGCCGACCTCGAACAGGATCAAAGTAGCCTCATCCTTGCAGACCAGCAAATCACGGAAATGCGATGCCAGGCCAGTTATGATATTCTGCCCGTCAAATCCTTTGCTCAATATATCGTTCAAGATCAGGATGGCAGACCGGACGTTCCCGGAAAGCATCGCATCCGTCAACCGGAAATAATATTCGTAATCCAGGACGTTCAGGTTATCGATAACAGCCTGATAGGTAATATTCCCATTTGTAAAACTGACTACCTGGTCGAAGATGGACAACGCGTCGCGCATACCGCCATCCGCTTTCTGGGCAATCACATTCAGGGCTTCCGGTTCAGCCGTCACTCCTTCGCAGGAAGATACGTATTCCAGATGCTCCACCATATCGGCAATCGAGATACGCGAAAAGTCGTATATTTGGCAACGGGACAGGATGGTCGGCAACACCTTATGCTTCTCCGTCGTAGCCAGAATGAACAAAGCATGATGGGGCGGTTCCTCCAATGTTTTCAGAAATGCATTGAAAGCCGCCGAACTCAACATATGCACCTCATCGATAATAAAGACCTTGTATTTTCCGATAGGAGGCGGAATGCGCACCTGGTCGATCAGGGCACGGATGTCATCGACCGAATTATTGGAAGCGGCATCGAGTTCATGGATATTATAAGAACGCTGCTCGTTGAAGGCCTTGCAGGATTCACATTCGTTACAGGCTTCCCCGTCGGCAGTCGGATTCAGACAATTGATCGTCTTGGCAAAGATACGGGCACAAGAAGTCTTGCCCACTCCACGGGGACCGCAAAAGAGGTAGGCATGAGCCAGCTTGTTACTCTGTATTGCATTCTTAAGTGTAGTTGTCAAGGACTTCTGTCCTACCACACTACGAAAAGTAGAAGGACGGTATTTCCTTGCCGATACAATATAATTATCCATTCTCTGCTTTTTTATTAACAAGACAAAGATAAACAAAATAATTCATTTACCTTTGCAAAAACGAAGTTCCTATGTCACGCATAAAAGACTTTTACAACAAGTATCTATCCAGGATCAATGCCTACTGGCTGGTAACCATCGTGTTCTTCGCCCTGACATTCGTAATGGGCGATAGCAGTCTGTACAAGCGTTATACATACGATGAAAAGATCCGTAGCCTGGAAAAGGAAATCAAGCATTACCAGAAGGAGATCGAAATCAACAGCAAAAAGCTGAACGATCTGCATACGGATAAGGAAGGACTCGAACGCTTCGCCCGTGAAGAATATTTCATGAAAAAGCCGAACGAGGATGTATATATTATTAAGAACAAATAAATGAACGAAAAAGCAAGAACGATCGTTTTCAATATCTCCGCCCTGATGTTGCTCGCCGGTGCGGGATTATATCTGGCATTGCCGGTTGCAGCTCCTTACCTGTTCGCCGTCGGGGCTGCCGGTATAGCGGTCAGTTACCTGACAATGCCTACCCAAGATATGGATTTTCGCAGGCGCAGATTGCACCGCTACAACATATTTGCCGGGTTGCTGTGTATATTCGCCTCCGCCCTGATGTTCAGCGGACGGAAAGAATGGGTGATCTGCCTGACCATTTCAGCCCTGCTTCAGTTATACACGGCATTTGTCGCTCCTAAAAAAGAAAACTAAAAACGAAAAATACCTACATATAGTTAGAAGTATTGTCTAAATTACAATTACAGGGACAATAAAATTACCTAAAATCCGCGATTGATGCGCTTTCTATTTATAAGGAACTTTGCAGCGTTTTATTAACGATACAAAACTCTTTATAAATTGAAAGCGACTATTCTAAAAATTTCCGGCTTATTCATATTCCTCTTGGCTGTAATATCCGCCTCCGCTCAAGACAGGGCGATGATCTCAGGTAAAATCATATCTACGGAAAAAGAAACCGTTGATTTCGCAACGGTCTACCTGAAAGGTACCACATACGGCGGAACAACCAACGAACAAGGTATTTACCATCTGAAAGCTCCGGCTGGCGACTACACGTTAGTCGTATCTGCCATCGGTTACAAGACTGTTGAGAAACCGGTGAAACTTACCGGTGGAGAAAGGACCAGACAGAATATCACCATTACTCCGCAATCGACGGAGCTGGACGAAGTGGTCGTTGTCTCAAACGGAATAAGCCGTTTGAAACGTTCGGCATTCAATGCCGTAGCACTTGATACGAAAGAACTGCAAAATTCCAACAAAAGCCTGAGCGAGGCACTGGCGAAAGCTCCGGGAATGAAGGTTCGTGAATCCGGGGGTGTCGGTTCGGACATGCAACTTACGCTGGACGGTTTCAGTGGCAAGCACGTGAAAATATTTATCGACGGTGTGCCGCAGGAAGGTGTGGGAAGTTCGTTCGGGCTGAACAACATCCCGGTTAACTTTGCCGAACGCATCGAAATCTACAAAGGCGTGGTCCCAGTAGGCTTCGGTACAGATGCAATCGGAGGCGTGATCAACATCATCACTAAAAAGAAGCGGGACAGATGGTTTTTAGATGCCTCCTATTCCTATGGCTCTTTCAATACGCACAAGTCTTACGTGAATTTCGGACAGACGTTCAAAAACGGATTCACCTACGAAATCAATGCTTTCCAAAACTATTCGGATAATGATTACTACGTGAACGCTCCGGTAGAAAACTTCGAGACCGGAAGCATCGACAGAAGCAAGAAGGAACGGGTGAAACGTTTCAACGATACCTACCACAATGAAGCCGTCATCGGCAAACTGGGGATCGTAGACAAGAAATGGGCGGACCGCCTGTTGCTGGGTTTCACCTATTCGAATATGTATCAGGACATACAGACTGGTGTACGCCAGGAAATCGTTTACGGCCAGAAGCACCGCAAAGGACACTCTCTGATGCCTTCACTGGAATATGGCAAACGCGATCTGTTCACAAAAGGGCTGGACATCGTGCTGACAGCCAACTACAATAAAAACCTGACAACCAACGTAGACACTTCTTCTTATGAATACAACTGGCGTGGAGAAAAGCACCTGATGAACTCCGCCGGAGAACAGTCAAGACAGCATTCACGGGCAGACAACAATAACTGGAACGGCACATTGACACTCAATTACCGGGTCGGTAAAATGCATACATTTACCTTCAATCATGTGTTGAACACTTTCCATCGCTCCAATACCTCCCTGCTTGCAGCCGAAGAGATGAAAAGTGCCATTGCTAAAGAAACCCGTAAAAACATATCAGGCCTTTCCTACCGATTGATGCCGTCCGAACACTGGAACTTTTCCGCTTTCGGAAAATACTACAACCAATTTGTAGCAGGCCCGATGGCAACATCAAGCACGCAGGACGAATACGTACGCAAAACACGTTCTGTCAACTCATTCGGATACGGGGCGGCCGGAACCTACTTCATCTTGACAGGCCTGCAAGCCAAGCTGTCTTACGAAAAAGCTTATCGCCTGCCGACCATCGAAGAGATGTTCGGTGACGAAGACCTGGAAATGGGCGAACTGAGCATCCGACCGGAAAATAGCGACAATATAAACCTCAACCTGAGCTACAACAAGACATTCGGAAAACATACCTTGTATGTGGAAGGTGGAGTGGTCTACCGCAATACGAAAGATTACATACAACGTAACATCACAGATTTGAGTGGCGGCAAGCAAGCGGCAACCTATATCAACTACGGCAAAGTCGAGACAAAGGGATTTAATCTGTCCATCCGCTACAACTTCGCAAACTGGGTGAGCGTAGGCGGTAACTTTACCCAAATGGACGTACGCGACAAAATGAAAACCTCCATTACCAGCAGTGCCGAAAACCTGGCCTATGGAGAACGGATGCCTAACCTTCCCTACCGGTTTGCGGATTCCGACATATCGTTCTACTGGCGTAATCTTTGGAAAAAAGGCAATGTGCTGACTGTTACTTACGACAATCAATACCTGCATAGCTTTACTTACTATTCGTCTGCTATCGGATCGAAAAACAATGACTATGTCGTACCGAATCAGTTCTCCCATAATCTAACTCTTTCCTACAGCCTTCAGAACGGACGGTACAACGTGTCGTTAGAGTGCCGCAACTTTACAAACGAAAACTTGTACGATAATTTTAGTTTGCAGAAAGCCGGACGCGCTTTCTACGGTAAAGTAAGAGTTTATTTCGGAAATTAATTCAATTATCACAGTTACTAAATATAAATACATTTATTGCAAGATGAAAAAGAATCATTTATTAACCGGTATTGCCGCAGTTATGCTGACGGGTGGACTGTTTACTTCCTGTAGTGACAACGAGATCCCGGCACCGGACGAAGGAGGAAAAGGTGAAACAAAAAACACATTCGTAATCCCTGCTTCTACAACGGCATCCGGAAATACGACCAACGTACTGCTTACAGCCGAGAGTGTGGACGAAGGAATCATCACGACATTGAACAACGGCCTCGTGAATGACGGAGCCACACAATGGGTTTTCTATAAAGACCAGTATTTGTACGGCCTGACTTACAATCAGGGAAATGCCGGGGACACACGCTCGTATATCCTGAATGCGGACGGAGAACTTGAAACCCGCTCACAAAGCTATAAGGTCAAACGATTTACGACTTACGGCATTTATGACAAGTATATCATGACTCTTTCTTCGGGTGACGGTCCGACGGAATGGGCGGATGAGAACGGCTACGTCCCCCAGTCATTCCTGGTCTCTCTTTTAGATGTCGCAGCCGAGACAAAAACGGACAACGACACAAAGAACAAAGCCTACCTGTCCGAAAACTTCCTGGGCAATGGCGAATATGTAACGCTGGCAGGTATCTTGGAACATAACAGCAAGATCTATAGCGTAGCCGTACCGATGGGATTAAGCCAGTATGGGACAAAAGACGGAAACGGGAAATGGATTCTGCCGGGTAACGAAGACTTGGTGAAAACCGAATCCGGTGGTTCGAACAGTAGCGCTTACGAAAAAGACGAGCTATTGTGGACACAGTATCCGAATTCCTGTTGGGTCGCCATCTTCGACGATGAAACATTTACAAATAAGAAAATCATCAAGACTGATAAAATCAGTTACGCTTGCGGCCGTTTCAAATCGCAATATTACCAAATGATTTGGGGCGCCGATAATGGCGACATCTATGTATTCTCACCATCATATGCCAAAACGATGACCGACCCGCGCCAACAGACCAACTTGCCGGCCGGTGTGGTGCGCATCCCGAACGGAAGCGAAGATTTCGACGATTACTACTGCAACCTGGAGGCACAGAGCAACGGCAACTCCTTCCTTCGCAGCTGGCATATAACAGAAGATTATTTCTTGTTGCTGATGTATGACCGTCCTTTCAGTGAAACAGGCTATACCGCAAATCAGTTGGCCGTATTCAAAGCCGGAGCCGAAAAATTGACTTACGTAAGCGGACTTCCTTCAACCGATATAATTTCAGGTTTCGGAAACACGATACATGTTGAAAACGGCAAGGCTTACATCGCTGTAACGACAACCGACGGGAACCCAGCAATCTACAAGATCGACCCGGTTAACGCCAGTGCTACAAAAGGTGTAACAGTCGAAGCAACCCAAATAACCGGTATCGGCAAGTTGGCGGCTGCAACTTCACAGAACTAACAACCAACAATGATTAGAATTCAATTCTTTCTGATATTCCTCCTGCTCCCGCTGACCATGCGGAGCCAGGAGGATATTTGTATCGGGAAACGATACTCACTCTACTCTGCCTTTTTACAGGAGGAACGGGACTATTGGATATATCTGCCTCAAAACTACGATCGGAATACGACACAGAATTATCCCGTCATCTATCTACTCGACGGAGGCTCTTTTTTCCATTCATTGGTCGGTATCAGCCAAACGCTCTCTACGGTCAAAGGAAAATATCTTCCGTCCTGCATCATCGCCGGGGTAATAAGCACGGACCGGACACGCGACTTTACTCCTACGGCCTCTGCTGCCGGACGAAGCGGGAAAACCTCTCCGGGTGCTATTCCACAAGGTGGTGGAAGTGAAACATTCAGCCGTTTCCTAACGGAAGAACTTCGTTCCGTAATCGACAGTACATACCGGACAAACGGACTAAACATGTTAATCGGGCACTCCTATTCCGGGCTTTTTACCGTAAACACGTTTTTGCGCCATACGGAATTATTCGATATCTATTTAGCCCTCGACCCCAGCCTGTGGTGGGACCAGGGAAAGCTGGCAGAAGAAGCCGCCTCGCTTATCCAAGGTAAGGATTTTACAGGGAAGAGCCTGTATATCGGTGTTGCTTCCCAAAAACGGACTGACCGGGTGGATATTCACCTCAACAAGGTCAACTATCTCCTATCGGAGATATTACCGCAAGCTCAAAAACTGCAATTTTTTAGTAAATCATTTCCCGAAGAAAATCACGGAACGGTCGCAATTCCGGGAATATACGACGGGATAAAACAATTATTCGGAAAATGAAAAAGTTCTTTGCGAAAATACATTTATGGTTATCGATACCTTTTGGTATCATCATCGCGATCGTCTGCCTGACAGGAGCAATCCTGGTATTCGAAGCGGAGATACTGGAGTTTTGCTATCCTTCCCGCTATTTTGTCAAAGAGATAAAAAGCGAACCACTTTCACCGGCCACGCTCATGGATACTGCCCGCGAGCAACTTCCCGATTCCATCAAAATAAACGGGATACGGGTTTCCTCCGACCCCAAACGGACCTACCAACTGATTTTACCCGGAAAAAAGGCTGCTTGCTTTATCAATCCCTACACCGGAGAAATTACCGGCATAGACGATGGAAAAGGGTTCTTCATGAAGATAATGCGCCTTCACCGTTGGCTGTTGGACGAATATAAACGGGATGGAAGTTTCGCTTGGGGTAAAACTATTGTCGGATATTCAACCCTAGTACTGGCCATTATTATCATAAGTGGTCTTGTCATCTGGTATCCGAGAAACAAGAAAGCACTGAAAAACCGGCTCAAAATCAAAACAAAAGCCGGCTGGTTCCGCTTCCTGTACGATCTACATGTCTCCGGAGGTTTCTATGCAGCTTTACTTTTGCTTATCCTGGCATTGACTGGTCTAACTTGGTCGTTCGGTTGGTATCGTGACGCGTTCTATACCGCGTTCGGCATCAGCACAACATCTAAACAGACGCACGCTCCGACATCTGCCGTCCCCCCAAAAACAGCAGGTGAAAGAGGTTCGAAGAAACATCCCAAAACTGATTACACACAATGGGCCGAAGTCTTGGCCGATTTACAAAGCCGTTATCCGGAATATAAATCGATCTCCATCCAAGACGGATCAGCAACCGTTTCTACCGCTGCCTATGGAAATACAAGAGGAAGCGACCGTTATTCCTTTGACCCGGCTACCGGCAAGATCACTGAAATTCAATTATACAAGGACCTCCCTAAATCCGCCAAAATAAGAGGATGGATCTATTCCGTTCATGCCGGAACATGGGGAGGATTGACAACCCGGATATTAAGCTGTCTGGTTTCACTCTTAGGGGCTGTCTTTGCCATAACCGGTTACTATTTCTGGATCAAGAAGAAACTCCGGAAGTCCAAACAAAGGTAAACAAAAACAAGCATGCTTCGCTTGCCGTAAAGCATAGCTTTGCAATAGCTAAAGCATAGGGTTACAAGGTCTAATGCATAGCATTATCCCCCCCAAGGAATCCTTAGGGCCACAATCAAAAAGGGCTGCCCCGTGCGGGACAGCCCTTTCGTATATATCTATATGTTTTATTCCTTATTTACCGGAAGAGTAGTTCTTATTCAGCACTTCGAGAAATTCGGCAGTGATGTCGTATGCCGGATTAGATAACAAAATGTTGTCACCCATTGTATTGCTGAAAATGATCTGATAGCCTTTTGTCTGGTTAAAAGTCGTCAACTGGGCAACGATCGTATCGCGAAGCTGTCCGTTCAGCTCCATCTGCTTGGCAGCCAACTCTTGTTCTTTCTTAGCCGCATAGTTCTGAAGTTCCTCCTGCTTTTTCTGCAAACGGTTTCCTTCCTGCTGCGCTCTTTCCGTAGTAAGGAAAGCATTGGCTTCATATTTACGTTGGAAATCATTTAATTCTGTCCGTAAGGCATTTGACCGCTGAGTCATATCTAAACGATAGTCTTCCTGCATCTTGAGAATACGTTCATTCAAATCTTTCGAATAGTTGTAATTCGATAAAAGAGAGTCTACATTTACATATGCCACAGGGAGCAGATTGGTAGAATCTCCCTCCGTTGTGAAAGCCGGAGCTACTGTGGATTCTTTTTTACTGGAAAACTGCATAACAAACAGGATTATGACAGCTACCGCGAGCACACCATTAATAACGTAGTTAATGTTCTTCATAAAGTGTAAATTAAATCTTTATTTTATTTTATTCTTCTATTTCTTTTATCTTATCATATAGATTCTTCCTCAAACTATCTCTCCTATGCTGGGTTTTAGCACAGCATATACCTTTCTCCCTTAGTGCCGCATTACCTTCAATGTGTGTATTCGGAAACTTCCCTCCCTTTTTGAAAAGAACTTTTACACTGAGCAACACAACACAAATAACAAGAATTATGACGGTAATCAATAACGTTGTAAGCATTTTCTCTATATTTGTGGACGCAAATATAAGAGTTTAAGTGATTGGAAAGTATGTTTTTGATATTTAATTGTACTTTTTTTCATACAACCCCCTGTTTGCAGTGGTATTATTAACTATAGAGTAACATCTATAATACATTGTAACATTATGAAGATTACTGATTTAAAGCCTGAAATCGTCTGGAAGTTCTTCCACCAGGTAACACAAGTGCCCCGTCCTTCAAAGAAGGAGGGAAAAATGATCGAGTTTCTTGAATCATTCGCCAAACAGTATAAAATAGCGATCAAAAAAGATGCCGTAGGCAACATCCTGATGTCTAAACCGGCTACTCCCGGCAAAGAAAACCTGCCGACAGTCGTTTTGCAATCCCACATGGACATGGTCTGCGAAAAGAATAATGGAACCGCACATGATTTTGACCATGATCCGATCGAAACAATCGTCGACGGGAACTGGCTTCGCGCCAACGGTACGACTCTGGGTGCCGACAATGGCATCGGTGTAGCCGCCGAACTGGCGATCCTCGCATCCGATGATATCGAGCACGGACCGATCGAATGCCTTTTCACCGTAGACGAAGAAACCGGGCTGACCGGAGCCAAAGCACTCGAAAAAGGATTCATGACTGGTGATATCCTGCTGAACCTCGATAGCGAAGACGAAGGTGAAATCTTTATGGGATGCGCAGGCGGCAAAGATACGCAAGCGGTGTTCCATTACGAACCACGTGACACCAATCCGAACATGCAATACTTCAAAATCGAAGTGAAAGGCTTGAACGGCGGACATTCCGGTGGCGAAATACACAAAGGGTTGGGCAATGCCAACAAGATTCTGGTGCGCTACCTATACCTGTTGAAAAATCAAGCCGATTTCAACCTTTGCTTCATCCACGGCGGTAACCTCCGCAACGCTATCGCCCGCGAAGCGCAAGCGACCATCGGCCTGTATCCGGAAGAAAAGGAAGCAGCCCGTATTCTGCTGAACCATTTCACGGCAGATATCGAAAACGAACTGAAACATGTAGACCCGAACGTACAGATAACAATGGCTTCGACCGACCGTCCGGACAAATACATCAGCGACTATGATGCCGAAAAACTGATTCTGGCTTTACATGCCTGCCCGCATGGCGTGATCGGCATGAGCCACGACATCGAAGGGCTGGTGGAAACCTCCACCAACCTGGCTTCTGTCAAGATGGGAGATGGCAACACAATCATTGTCGGCACAAGCCAGCGTAGCTCCATCGAGTCTTGCAAGAACATGATTGCCAACCAGGTCGCATCTGTTTTCAAGTTAGCCGGTGCACAGGTAACTCACGGCGACGGCTATCCGGGTTGGGCGCCTAACCCGGATTCAAAGATCCTGAAAGTGGCACAGGAGACCTATAAACGTTTGTTTAACAAAGATGCAAAAATAATGGCGATCCATGCAGGACTGGAATGCGGCTTGTTTCTAGAAAAATATCCGAATCTGGATATGATCTCATTCGGACCGACGCTTCGGGATGTCCATTCCCCCAACGAACGCATACAGATTGATACCGTTGGATTGTGGTGGTCTCACTTACTCGAACTATTAAAGAACATCCCTGCAAAATAAAACGATACATTTCTCGTTATAAAAAGAGGATTAACATTCAACAGATGTTTTTCCTCTTTTTTTATGTTAATGCCCGAAAACTTATTTATGATAAATTTGTTTTCTTATTGACATTATATGGTAAATAACAGTTTACCTGGACTATTAATAATTAATGAAATGAAAAAATTAGCCGCTCCGTTACTCATATTATTCTTTATAGTGCTCAACCTGTTGTCGTGTGACGGGCTGGACGAAAACTATTCGAATAACCCCAACCATCGGCTAAGCTTCTCGGTCGACACACTTTCTTTCGATACGGTATTCACCACAATAGGCTCCGCAACCAAAGAGTTCATGATCTATAACCGCAATGACCAACCTTTGCTGATCAGCGAGATCATGCTGGCAAGCGGCGAAGAAACCGGTTTCCGCATCAATGTGGACGGGCGTAAAGGTGACCATTTCCAGAATGTAAGGATACAGGCGGACGACAGCTTGTATGTTTTTGTGGAAGTGACCGTCAATCCGAACGCATCCAACCAGCCGCTGCTGGTGGACGATTCCATCATCTTCACCACAAACGGAGTCAAACAGTCTGTCCGCCTCGAAGCATACGGGCAAAATGTAAACCTGTATAAAAACGGGCTTATCCTGACACAAGACACGCATTTTACAGCCGAACGGCCCTACCTTATATATGACAGTCTGGTTATTTCTCCCAACATCACGCTCAACATCGATCCGGGCGTAACGTTCTATATGCACGACACAGCGAAAGTCATCACATACGGGACATTGCTGGCCAAAGGGACACGCGAAAATCCGATTGTCTTCCGCGGAGACCGTCTGGATTTCATACTGAACGACATCCTGCCCTACGACCGGACACCATCACAATGGGGAGGGATTTTCTTCCGTCCGGAAAGCTACCATAACATTATGGACAATGTCATCGTGCGAAATGGAAAAACAGGACTGACATTCGAAAAGTCGTCACCGGACGAATCCAAACTGAAACTAAGCAATTCCCAAATCACGAATATGGGAGAGCACCTATTCTCTGCACGCAATTGCAAGATTGAAGTGACCAACACGGAATTGACCAATTCCGGAGGAGGTGTCGTGGTTCTGATTGGCGGAAACTACTGTTTCGTCCATTGTACGCTTGCCAATTTCATGACATTGGAAAAACGGACCACGCCTTGCCTCACGATGGCAAACAATGCGAATGAAGAGGCTTATCCGCTCAAAGCGACATTCGACAACTGCATCATCGACGGCAGTTTCGATGCTGGCAAAGATGCATATAAAGGAGAACTCAATCTATCCGTCGACGGTGCGGCATCATTCGAATACCTGTTCAACCATTGCGTAATCAAAACGAATGGCAGCAACAATGACCACTTCAAAGAGGTATTGTTCACCAATACCAGTCCGTCCTACAGGTTAAAAGGCGGCGAAAAAAACAAATACCGTTTTGATTTCCGTCCGGATTCGCTGACGACCTTAGGAGTTGGGAAAGCCGATATCTTCGTCACGCAGCAATATCCGGTGGACCGCTACGGCATAAACCGCCTGACAAACGACGGTCCCGATATCGGAGCCTACGAATTCGTACCGAAAGAAGATGAAACAAAATAAAACGATATGGCCAGAACCTTAACTATGACGTTTTTTATCCTGACATTGTTTTCTTTGCCTTCACAAGGGCAAACAGACTTCCGCGTGATGAGCTACAACGTCGAGAACCTGTTCGACACGAAAGACGATCCGCTTACGGCGGACAATGATTTCCTCCCCTCCGGCAACCGCCACTGGACGTCCGGACGGTTTTACCATAAATTACAACAACTGGCAAAAGTCATCACGGCAGCAGGAGAATGGAGCACTCCGGCTTTGATCGGACTTTGTGAAGTCGAAAACGATTCCGTACTTGTCCGGCTTCTGGATTTCACCCCACTCCGCCGGCAACATTACCGCTATTGCATGACACACGGACAAGACACGCGAGGGATTAATGTAGCATTTCTTTACCAGCGGGACAAGTTCCGCTATCAGGGACACACGGAACATCCAGTCCGTTTTACCCGCAAGCAGCATAAACACACCCGTAATATCCTGCATGTATGGGGAGATGTAATGACCGGAGACCGGATCGATGTCTTTGTCTGCCATTTTCCCTCCCGTTACGGAGGAGAAAAAGAAAGCGAACCGGACCGTTTGGATGCCGCACGTACCCTGCGTACATTATGCGACTCGATCCACAACCTCCGTCCTGCCCCACACATCCTGATTATGGGAGATTTTAATGATACGCCGGACGACACGAGCATCCGGGAAATACTGGATGCCCATCCGATTCCAAATCCATGCCTGTCCGGTTCAGGTTCCATGCCTATGAAACCTCGGACGAATGCTTATCCATCTCTCCTTCTATACAACCTGTTTGCCAAGAACCGGTCAGTTCCTCCTGGAAGTCATAAGTATCAAGGGGAATGGAGCCAGTTAGATCAAATCATCCTGTCGTCCTCTCTCACCGACACCACCTCCCAGATGCAGCTCATCCCAGGAAGCGCCCGCATCTTTTCACCGTCATTCCTGCTCATAAAAGATAAAACCTGGCGTGGCGAACGCCCTTTCCGCACCTACTATGGCTTCAAATACGAAGGTGGCTACAGCGACCATCTCCCTTTGATCGTCGACTTTCTACTATTGAAATAAATGATTACTTTTGCTTTTCTAAATACAGATAGAATATGTACAAACTATATATCGCCATACTGTTTTTTTTCATACAGACAATAAGCGCCCAACAACTCCGCCAGCCATTCGATTTCCCGATCTTGTTGAGCGGAAACTTCGGGGAGTTGCGCAACAATCATTTCCATTCCGGAATAGATTTTAAGACACAAGGAGTTGAAGGGAAGCCCATCCACGCCGTACAGGACGGATACGTATCACGTATATCCGTCAGTCCGTGGGGATACGGAAACGGTTTATACCTGACACATCCGGACGGAACGACAACCGTCTACGGTCATTTGCAACGATTCGCCCCTTCCATCGCCCGATATATCAAGACACAGCAATACGAACAGGAAAGCTTCAACGTGAACTTGTTCCTCGACCCGGACCAACTCCCGGTCAAAAAAGGAGAAATTGTCGCCTATAGCGGAAACACCGGAAGTTCGGGAGGCCCGCATCTCCACTTCGAAGTACGCGACACGGAAAGTGAAGAGGTACTCGATCCTATCGAATATTTCAAAGAGAAGATAACCGACACCCGCGCACCGAAAATACAGGGAATCCTGGTCTGCCCGCAACCAGGCAAAGGAGTGGTCAACGGCAGCAGCCGTAAACTGGAGCTAAAACCGGTCACGGCCAAAAACGGCAAACAAACCATCACCGGTAAGATCGAAGCTTGGGGAGAAATCGGGCTGGCGGTCAAAGCCTACGATTATATGGATAATACGACAAATATCTACGGAGTGAAGGATATTACCCTCCGCCAAGACAGCCAGATCATCTACCATAGCAACCTGAACCGCTTTGCTTTCGACGAGACCCGCTACTTGAACAGCTATGTCGATTATGAGGAATGGAAAGAGCGTCGCTCCTTTTATATGCGCAGCTTCGTAGAACCAGGTAACCGCCTCCGTTTTAACGAAAGCATCAACCGGGGAATCATCCATATAGAAGAAGAGAAAACGTATCATCTCACGTATACGCTCGCCGATGCATTCGGCAACACAACTCGCCTCTCCGTTTGGATAGAAGGGAAAGAACAGGAGATTCCGGAGATCGAGACCGAAGGTACAGAGCTGTTTCATTGGATGGCCGACAACCGGTTCGGAGCAAAAGGTATCCGGATGACGATCCCGAAAGGAAACCTGTACGACGATCTTTATTTCCGTTATTCGGTAAAAGAAGACAGCACGGCATTGGCAGACACGCACATCCTGCATAACCGCCCCGTTCCGCTTCACAGCTCGGCCCGGCTGTCCTTGCGTTTACGAGTCGACACGCTGGAAAACAAGCAGCAATATGGTATCATCCGCACTCAGAAAGGACGTCGATCCTGGATCGGCGGCACTTACCGGAACGGCTGGATCGACGGCACGATCAAAGAACTTGGCAATTATACGGTCGGGCAAGATCTCAAAGCACCGACGATCACCCCGTTGGGCGCCAACACATGGATCAGCAAGCAGGCATTCGTTTTCCGCCTGACCGATAACCTGAGCGGCGTGCAAACCTACCGGGGAGAAATAGACGGGCAGTACGTCCTGTTCGAAATGAACAGCAAATCGGTCATTACCTACAAGTTCGATAAAGAACGGCTCAAAAAAGGGAAACACACCCTCAAACTAACCGTTACGGATGCAGCCGGAAACCGGTCGGAATACAAGTATTCTTTTGTCTGGTAAATAAAAAGCCTGAATCTTGGAAATTATCAATTTATTTGTACCTTTGTTAATTTCAAAATCAGGATTTCTTTAAATTAAAAGCAAGACATATAGGTCATGGAAAACAAGGAACTGTTAGAAATGGTAAGAAGCAAGGCGCAAAGCTGGCTTACTAAAAGTTATGACGCTGAAACACGTGCACAGGTGCAGGCTCTGTTAGACAACGAAGATCCGACGGAACTGATCGAATCATTCTACAAAGACCTGGAATTCGGCACAGGCGGTTTGAGAGGCATCATGGGAGTAGGTTCAAACCGTATGAACATCTACACGGTAGGAGCAGCCACACAAGGCTTATCCAACTATCTGAAAAAGGAATTTGCCGATCTGGACCAGATCAAAGTTGTAATCGGCCATGACTGCCGTAACAACAGCCGCAAATTTGCTGAAATCTCTGCCGACATTTTCTCAGCAAACGGCATCAAGGTTTATCTGTTCGAAGACCTTCGCCCGACCCCTGAAATGTCATATACCATCCGCAAGTTGGGATGCCAGAGCGGTATTATCCTGACAGCTTCGCACAACCCGAAAGAATATAACGGGTACAAGGCGTATTGGGACGATGGCGCCCAGATGATCGCTCCGCATGACAAGAATACGATTGCCGAAGTCAACAAAATCCGTAATGCCAGCGAAATCAAGTTCAAAGGCAACAAGGAACTGATCGAAATCATCGGCAAGGAAATCGATGAACAATATATCAACGACCTGACAAAGATTTCTTTGTCACCGGAATCCATCGCACGTCACCATGACATGAAGATCGTCTACACGCCGATCCACGGGACAGGGGTAACGGTTATCCCGCCGACACTGAAAGCATTCGGTTTCACGAATATCATCCACGTACCCGAACAGGACGTAGTAAGCGGCGACTTCCCTACCGTTGTTTCTCCTAATCCGGAAGAACCGGCAGCTTTGGCTCTGGCAGTTGAAAAGGCCAAGGAAACAGACGCCGAGCTGGTATTGGCTTCCGACCCGGATGCAGACCGAGTAGGTGCAGCCGTTAAGAACAACGAAGGCGAATGGGTATTGCTGAACGGTAACCAGACCGCTTTGATGTTCGTCTACTATCTCATCACCCGCTGGAAAGAACTTGGTAAGATCAACGGCAAGGAATATATCGTCAAGACAATCGTTACGACCGAACTGATCCGTACGATCGCCGAGAAGAACGGTGTCGAAGTGTATGACGTTTACACCGGCTTCAAATGGATCGCCGATGTCATGAAGAAGAACGAAGGAAAGAAGAACTATATCGGTGGCGGTGAAGAAAGCTACGGCTTCCTATGCGAAGATTTCGTTCGCGACAAAGATGCCGTTTCTGCTTGTGCCATCCTGGCTGAAATCGCAGCCTGGGCGAAAGACCAGGGTATCACGATGTACCAGTTATTGCAGAACATCTACGTTCAGTATGGTTTCTCTAAAGAAAAAGGAATCTCCGTTGTAAAGAAAGGCAAGAGCGGCGCTGAAGAGATCGAAGCGATGATGAAACACTTCCGTGAAAACCCGTTGCAGGAAATCGCCGGTTCCAAAGTTACATTATTCCACGACTATGCTTCCCTGAAAGGCAAAGACTATGTAGAAAACGAAACACTGACATTGGATATGCCGACAACCTCCAACGTTCTCCAATATTTCACAGAAGACGGAACGAAAGTATCTATCCGTCCTTCCGGTACGGAGCCGAAGATCAAGTTCTATTGCGAAGTCCATTCCAAAGTAAAGAGCCTCGACGAACTGCCGGCTGCCGAAAAAGCAGGAGCAGAAAAGATCGAAGCGATAAAGGCTTCGCTAGGGATCTAAAATAACCAACCACATTTCTCAAAAAAGGCTGACAGTCGTTCCATCAATTTGAAACTGTCAGCCTTTTTCTTTTACAAATATCTATTCTTCTATAAATTCCAATAGATATCCTAAAATATCTTCACACACATCTTTTATTCATTGAAATATTTGATCTCCTCAAAGTGAACATTCATTAACCCCATAGAGAAAGAAAAGTCAGACTTGGCAAATACCCTTTATTCCTAACCTCGACCAACCATAGTTCTTTCCGAACTATGGTACATTGTTAAAGAAAAAATTAACAACTGTACATATTCAGATCGTACGTGTCCGCAAACATACGGATAAATTTAAACTAATACAAATTTCAGGAACTTTTATTTGCATACAGAAAGTGTCTGGTAGGCATAATCCTTAAAATATAACAGTAGTTCGGAAAGGACTAAGTTATAAATACAAATTAATCTAATATTATGATAATCAATATGCATTTTCTATTTGACACTTCATAATTTCAAATTTTTCATATACAACTATTTTTCAATCTATTACTACAAATATTTTTAGAATGTTCAATCTAATACCCAATTAAGATGCGAAAACAAAACTTATTTTTTATAATGCGAATCAACCTGATCTCAATCCTGTTAGGGTTATTCACGACTCAATCATTTGCCCAGAAAATAACGATAACCGGTATCGTCAAAGATCAATCCGGTGAACCTCTGATTGGGGTAAATGTGATGGAAAAAGGAACAACCAACGGCTCTATAACGGATATGGACGGAAAATACAGTGTTTCCTCAACAGGTAAAAAAACGATCCTCGTATTCTCTTATATCGGATACATATCCCAAGAGATTCCTGTTGCCAACCGTAAAACAATCGATGTGACGATGAAAGAGGATACGGAAGAACTGGAAGAGGTAGTTGTAATCGGTTACGGCACGGCAAAGAAGAAAGATTTGACGGGGGCGATTTCACGTGTCAAGACGGAAAAATTAGAAACAGAAGCCCCACGTTCTGTTCAAGACTTGTTGCGCGCCAGCGCTTCCGGCTTGTCGATTTCAATGTCTACAGATGCCGCCGGTACTGCCGACCTGCAAATACGTGGAAAAAATTCTTTGAAAGCCGGCTCCTCTCCCTTGCTGGTTTTGGACGGGGTTATCTATGATGGATCTCTACAAGATATCAATCCTATGGATATCGAAAACATCGACATTTTGAAAGATGCCAGTTCAGTTGCCGTTTATGGAGCAAAAGCAGCCAATGGAGTAGTAGCTATTACTACCAAAAAAGGAAACACAGGAAAACCTGTAATTTCATTTAATGCCAACGTCGGTATGGTAAGCAACGCACTTCTGCCTAAAACTGTCGATGGTGCAGGATTCATCAAATTCCGACAAGAATATGGCGAAAGCTTAATGACGGAAGCCGAAATAGCTGCACAACCAGGTAAATTTACCGATCCGCGAACTTTGTCAGCAGCGGGAATTGACCCGTTGGCTTGGTATAACTATGACCAAAAATCACCTGTATCGGTCTTGCCAGATGAAAAGACTATGATTTATAAATGGTTGACCCGTCTAAACTTCAAAACGATCGAAATGGAGAATTATTTAAACGGAATCGAAACAGACTGGGATGATATTGTTTTCCAAACCGGATTACAACAAGATTATACTGTCAGCATTTCAAATCGTAAAGAAGACTTTTCTTATTATTGGTCTTTGGGATATGCAGACCGCGAAGGAGTAAAAGTCGGCGACCGCTATCGTAATTTCCGCTCTCGTTTGAATTTGGAATCAAAAGTGACTTCTTTCTTGACAGTGGGTGTAAATGCACAATTTGCAACCCGCCTAGGGGGATATTTAGCAGCCGATGTGGACCAACGCGAACATAATTCTCCTTTTACGACGAACGATATCGATATATTGGACAGTCCATACCGAATGTATCCATCCGGCGACAACAATACAAAAAACCCGTTCTTCGATAATTTATACCGTGACAGGCGTGACATCAACCACGACCTGAATGCGAATTTGTATGCAATTGTCAAATTGCCGTTCGGGTTGGAATACCAGATGAATTTCACACCTCGTTACCATTGGTACGAATACATGAACCACGAATCATCCGAACATCCGGAATGGGCAGGTGACGGAGGTCGGTCCGAACGTAAAAATGAAAAAACATTCAACTGGCAAATAGACAACATTGTCCGCTGGAAAAAAGAATTCGGCAAAGACCATCGAGTCGAAGCGACTTTCCTGGCGAATGCCGAAAAAGGGCAATGGTGGCAAACAGTGGCAAGCAATAAACTATATTCACCGAGCGACATATTAGGATTCCATAACATAGGCGCCGGTACAGCACCGTCCGTTTCCAGCAACGACACATATAAGACCGGCGATGCTCTGATGGGACGTTTGTTCTATTCTTTTAAAGACAAATATATGCTGACAGCGTCTGTCCGTCGTGACGGTTATTCGGCATTCGGGCAGATGAACCCACGTGCCACATTCCCGGCCGTTGCTTTAGGTTGGGTATTCACGTCCGAAAAGTTTATGGAAAAAACATCCGCCTGGTTGGATTATGGCAAATTACGTTTCTCCTGGGGACAAAACGGAAACCGCGACATTGGCCAGTACGAAGCATTGGCCCAACTAAACTCCGGAGCTTATACATATGTCGACCCGAACGGAAACGTCTATCTGACTTCCCAAGTATATATTAACCGTATGCCCAACAGCCAATTGAAATGGGAGCGAACCGAATCTTACAATATAGGGTTAGACTTCTCTCTGTTTGGAGACAAGTTAAGCGGTAGCGTCGAAACATATATGGCCGAATCGAACGACCTGTTAGTCAACCGTTCATTACCTTCTATTTTAGGATATGCCAGCGTAATGGCCAATCTGGGAGCTTTGACAAACCGAGGTTTCGAACTTTCGTTGAATGCCAATTTGATTAATCATGACAATTTTGCATGGAATTCAAGCGGTACGTTTTCTTTCAACCGCCGTAAGATCAAACATCTTTATGGCGATATGGAAGAAGTGAAAGACGACAAAGGGAACGTAATCGGATATAAAGAGGCCGACGACTATGAAAACAAATGGTTTATCGGCCATGATACCGAACAAATCTGGGATTACGAGCGTGACGGGGTTTGGCAATTGGGCGAAGAGGAAGAAGCATCCAAATACGGCAACAAGCCGGGTGACTTCAAATATATTGACCAAAACGGGGATGGAGTACTGGATACGAAAGACAAGGTATTCCAAGGCTACAAGACTCCGCGATATTATTGGTCTTGGCGTAACGAATTCACATTCTTCAAAAATCTAAGCCTTTCATTCATGATGTATTCACATGTGGGACAATATGGTACGTTCAATCGTGCAGCCAATACAGGCGGTATGTATGACCGTTATACGATTGTCGACATTCCACGCTGGACCAAAGACAACCCGACAAACGATTATGCCCGTATCGGTTCAACCAATAAGGGTAGCAATTATGTAAAGAAAACGTTTGTCCGCATGGAAAACATCACCTTGTCCTATAACGTTCCCAAACATTTATTGAAAAAGATAGCCGTACAAAACATGCGCTTCTCTTTAGCCGTCCGTAATCCGTTCGTGATTACCGGTTGGGATTTCGGTGATCCGGAAGGTGGCGATACAACTTTGCGTACGGTGAATTTCGGAGTGAATTTTACTTTATAATTAACCTGTAAATATAATAAGAATATGAATATCAACAAGAAAAATTGTATAATCCTGGCGCTGGCCACCTTACCCATGCTAAATTCCTGTAGTGACAGTTGGCTGGAGCCAAAACCTCTGTCTTTCTACTCACCCGAAAACACATACGTGGATGCAGAAGGACTTTATGCCGCATTGACAGCCTGCGAACGTAATATGCGCCATGAATTTTTCGGAGACGGCGCTCCGATCCTAACGGAAATGTATCTGACCGACATCGCCATACATGGCAAAACAGACGAAAGCGGTTCCCTGGTCGATTTGGATAACGAAATGTTACCCTCCCGGACGAAGAACGACATGAAAGGTAAAAACAAATGGTATTGGGAAGAAGGATTCAAAGGCATCAAATATGCAAATATCGCCATCAGCCGTTTGGATGCTGCCAAATACAAAGACGAAGCAGAACGAAAGGCCGTATTGGGCGCCGCTTATTTCCAACGTGCCTATCGTTATTACAAACTGACACACCAGTTCGGCAACGTCCCTTATCTGGATCGGGAAATCACCGAACCGAAATTGGATTTTTATACGTACGACCGTTGGAGTATCTTGGAACAATGCAAAAAAGACATGGAGTTTGCCTACCAATGGGTACCGGAAGTACAACCGCGCGGACGTGCCAACAAGGACGCGTGCGGTGTCTTGCTTATGAAATTGTGCATGGCCACCGGCGATTTCGACCGCGCTATTACGGTCGGCAAAGAAATCGTCGGACGTCATCCGTTGATGACCGAACGCTTCACAGGGAATCAAACAAAACCCAACACCAACCTGATGCATGATTTGCACAGTGTAGAAGCCAAAATAGACATGAACAACACGGAAGGTATCATGTATGTGGTCGCCCATCCGACAACAACCCCTTTGGATAAAGACAACCGTATTTATACCATGCGTAATGCTGTGCCTTACTGGGCAAAAGGTGGCGCTATTAAAACCCCGGACGGGAAAAGCGGCACTGCTATTGCACCCGACGAGGCGGACAAGAATACGGAAATAGATAATGACACCCAATACGGCCGCGGTATCGGGACGTTACGTCCAACCAATTATTACCAATACGAGATTTGGACTGAAAAAGAAAAGAATGACTTACGCGGACCTTTCAATCATGACAGTTGGAAGCGGATGGAAGATTTACGCTATAACGATCCCGGCTTGAAGAAATCAAACAATCCTTATTACGGACAAAACTTGATTCGCCCGGTAGACCTTTCTGTCGCCGACTCTATCCGTTGCTGGTACATGTGGCCACATTACAAAGTATTCGTCCCTGATCCGACAAAGACTCAGGATTTCCAAGGAGGAGAAACACCGTGGTATATTTATCGTTCTGCAGAAGTTTACTTGATGTTAGCAGAATGTTATTATTGGAAAGGTGATATGGCAAATGAGGCTGCAATGCTGAATGTTGTCCGTGAACGTGCCGGTGCGGAACCTCTAAACGGAACCGTCGGTATTGCCGATGTACTTGCCGAACGGGCCAGGGAATTGTATTACGAAGAAAACCGCCATGTCGAACTGGTCCGTATCTCCTATTTGTATGCCAAGACCGGTAAGGCATGCGAAGCTTTGGACGGACGTGTGTATAAATTGGATAACATTTCAGGACCAGGCGGTATCGGTACGAATTGCAAAGATACCGGCGTAAACTTCTATTTCGATTGGGTTTCCGCCAAGAATAATTTCTTCAATAAAGGTGTTAAAATTCCGAACGGCGAATACCGCATGAGCGTACACCACATTTTATGGCCGATTCCTGAAACTGCTATCACAAGCAACACCGGAGGCGTAATTAACCAAAATATCGGTTATCCGGGAGCAGAAAACAATCTGGAACCTCTAAAGGTCGAACCCATTGATCCGGATATTTGACATTTAAGAAAATGCGCATAACAACAACAGCGCAAAAGAGGCACATCGCCGTCGGGAGACAGTAAGCTAATTCATCACTTACCCCAGGCTTGTGCCTCTTTCTACTCATCTTTCAGATCTTTCGCCCCAAAACAAAGCGGCAACAGTGATTCGGCACTCTCCGCCACCACGACCTCTTTCGTACCGCACAACAAGACCTTCATCGGCTTGCCATAGCGTTGTTCCACCTCCAACAAAACCTGGCGGCATGCACCGCAAGGGGAAATGCTCTCGACCTGCCGGCCATTCGTGGCGGCTGCAATGGCAAGAGCGACAACAGGCATATCCGGATATTGATGGCCGGCATGAAACAATGCCACTCGCTCCGCACACAGACCGGAAGGGTAAGCGGCATTCTCCTGATTACTGCCGGTTACGATCGTGCCGTCCTCCAGCAAAGCTGCCGCTCCGACATGAAACTTCGAATAAGGGGCATACGATTGTCCCGTCGCTTTTACGGCCGCCTCCATCAACCGCGACTCTTCTTCCGGAAGCTCGGTAAGAGGATAGATCCGGATTTTTGTCTCCAACTTGATTTCTTTCATGAAATAACACTCTAAATGATACAAGCAAAAATAAAGAAAATATAGAGAAAGCCCAAATACATTAGTGATAAACAATAGCCATGTTTCTATTGTCAAACAGCCCATTCATTAACCTTTTGCCTTTAGTCGAAAAGGCTTTCGCCCTTGGTCAAAAACACTTTCGACCAATGTCAAAAGCCTTTTCGACCAAGGGCGAAAGGTTAAAGAGTGGTAGTAATAGCTGTAAATTCCTATCTTTCATTTAAATATATAGTAGTGGAAACGAATCAGAGCGACATGGTCAACCTAAATCAGGACGAGATAATGGTGAAGGCAGTCCAGATATTTACCTTCACCCTTGTACCCCATAACAATCAAAAGGTTTCAAAGACAGGTGAAGCCGAATCGGAAATCCGCATAATCCTTATTTATAAATAGCATGGTGACCAATCATCATTTATGATCCATATCTGCCCAATTATAATGCGGCCTCCCACCCCACCCCCGCCACAAGACTATGACAATGATGTAAAACAAATTAATTATCTTTGCCGTTAAATATAATTACATACAACGAATCAGTCATGCGATTAACATTACGAATCCTTTCCCTGTTGTTGGTGCTGTCCGTTACCGGAACGGCACTCGGAGCCAGCCAACGGAAAGTGCCGGCATACGAAAAGTATATCAAACAATACAGCAGTTTAGCGATCCAGCATCAAAAAAAGTACCGTATCCCTGCAAGTATCACGCTTGCACAAGGGTTATTGGAGTCGGGAGCCGGGCGAAGCGAGCTGGCACGCAAATCGAACAACCACTTCGGCATCAAATGTCATTCCGACTGGAGGGGTGGGCGTGTCTATCACGACGATGACCTGCGCGGAGAATGTTTCCGCAAATATAAGAATCCGGAACAGTCTTACGAAGACCACGCCCGTTTTCTGGTCGACCGTCCCCGTTATGCCTCTCTGTTCAAACTGAAAATAACCGACTATAAAGGTTGGGCAAGAGGTTTGCAAAAATGCGGATACGCAACAGACCGAGCCTACGCCAACCGGCTGATCAAGCTGATCGAAGATTATGACCTGTACCGGTATGACACGGCAAAAGGCCGTAAAAAGTCAGACAAGCAACCGGCACACATCTCCCGCTATACAGTCTACCGTACAAACGGCCTGCTGTATGTCTATTCCAACGGCAAAGACAGCTTCGACGACATAGCCGCCAGTCTCGGCTTCCGGGTAAAAGACCTGAAGAAATACAACGAGGTGCCGGAAGATTTTCCGTTACAGAAAAATGACATCGTTTACCTGGAAAAGAAAAAGAAGAAAGCAGACAAGCCGAATTATGACCATGTCGTACAGGTAGGCGAATCCATGCACAGCATCGCACAGAAATACGGAATACAGATCAAGAGCTTATATAAGATGAATAAAAAGCACAAAGATTATATTCCCGAAGAAGGAGATGTGCTAAAACTTAGATAAGTAAGACAAAAAATAGTATCTTTGCAGACAAATTCACAAAAACAATGAGTGACCAACGTTATAATCTACGCGGTGTATCCGCTTCGAAAGAAGATGTTCACAACGCAATAAAGAACATCGACAAGGGAATCTTTCCCCAAGCATTCTGTAAGATCATTCCCGACATTCTGGGAGGCGATCCTGAATATTGCAACATCATGCATGCCGACGGAGCCGGAACCAAGTCATCTTTGGCTTATATGTACTGGAAAGAAACCGGAGACTTGTCCGTATGGAAAGGTATCGCGCAAGATGCTTTGATAATGAATATCGACGACCTGCTGTGCGTGGGCGCCGTAGATAACATATTGGTTTCCTCCACCATCGGACGCAACAAGCTGCTGATTCCGGGTGAAGTGATCTCCGCCATCATCAACGGGACTGACGAACTGCTGGCCGAACTTCGCGAAATGGGAGTCGGATGTTACGCGACCGGCGGCGAAACGGCCGATGTAGGCGACCTGGTCCGTACCATCATCGTCGACAGCACGGTTACCTGCCGCATGAAACGTGCCGACGTGATCGACAATGCGAACATCCGTCCGGGCGACGTGATCGTCGGGCTGGCTTCTTTCGGACAGGCCACTTACGAGAAAGAATATAACGGAGGCATGGGAAGCAACGGGCTGACCAGTGCGCGCCACGACGTTTTTGCCAAATACCTGGCAGAAAAATACCCGGAAAGCTTCGACAAGGCTGTCCCCGACGAACTGGTTTACAGCGGTGGCTTGAAGCTGACCGACCCTGTAGAGGGATCGCCGCTGAACGCAGGCAAGCTGGTGCTTTCTCCCACGCGGACCTATGCGCCGGTAGTCAAAAAACTATTGGATGCCTTGCGCCCGAATATCCATGGTATGGTACACTGCTCAGGCGGCGCACAGACCAAGGTAATGCACTTCATCGGAAACAATTGCCGTGTGGTCAAGGACAATATGTTCCCCGTTCCCCCACTGTTCAAGACGATCAAGGAACAGAGCGGTACGGCCTGGGACGAGATGTACAAAGTGTTCAATATGGGACATCGCCTGGAAGTCTACCTTTCTCCTGAGCATGCGGAAGAAGTGATTGCCATCAGCAAATCATTCAATATCGACGCACAAGTTGTCGGCCGTGTAGAAGAAAGCGACAAGAAGGAACTGATTATTAAAAGCGAGTTCGGTGAGTTCATATATGGCTGAGAATAACACGCTATTAGAGAAACTGGACGGATTGGTATCGCGCTTCGAAGAGGTATCGACACTCATCACGGACCCGAACGTCATCGCTGACCAGAAAAGATACGTCAAGCTCACGAAAGAATATAAGGAGCTGAACGAAATCATAAAAGCCCGCAAGGAATATATGCAATGTCTCAACGGCTTGGAAGAGGCCCGCCTGATGATGGCCGAAACCGATCCGGAGATGAGAGAAATAGCCCGCGAAGAAGCGGCTGCCTGCGAAGCGCGCATTCCGGAACTGGAAGAGGAGATCAAGCTGCTCCTCGTACCGGCCGACCCGCAGGACGACAAAAACGCCATTGTCGAAATACGTGGCGGAACGGGTGGCGACGAAGCCGCACTCTTTGCCGGAGACCTGTATCGCATGTACGTGAAGTATTGCGAGATGAAAGGCTGGAAAGTGGCCTTGTCCAGTTGTAGCGAGGGAGCTGCCGGCGGTTTCAAGGAAATCATCTTTACCGTGAGCGGAGAAAAGGTGTACGGGACCCTTAAATACGAATCGGGCGTGCATCGTGTACAACGCGTGCCGGCTACCGAAACACAAGGACGCGTGCATACATCGGCAGCAACCGTTGCCGTCCTCCCCGAAGCAGACGAATTTGACGTGGAAATCAACGAAGGCGAAATCAAATGGGACACGTTCCGTTCGGGTGGAGCCGGAGGACAGAACGTAAACAAGGTCGAATCAGGCGTCCGCCTGCGCTATGTCTGGAAGAACCCGAATACAGGCGTAAGCGAAGAAATCCTGATCGAATGTACCGAAACGCGCGACCAGCCGAAGAACAAGGAACGCGCCCTCACGCGCCTGCGTTCGTTTATATATGACAAGGAACACCAGAAATATCTGGATGACATTGCTAACAAACGTAAGACGATGGTTTCCACCGGCGACCGCTCGGCGAAGATCCGTACCTACAATTATCCGCAGGGACGCATCACCGACCATCGCATCAACTACACGATTTATAATCTTTCAGCCTTTATGGATGGGGATATACAAGGATGCCTCGATCAACTGATCGTGGCCGAGAACGCTGAACGACTGAAAGAGTCTGAACTATAACATCATTTTTAGACTAATTTTTTACACGTAACAACATGAACAAGCAGCAATTATTCGAAAACATCAAGAAGAAGCAGTCCTTCCTTTGCGTGGGGCTCGATACAGATATAAAGAAGATCCCGCAACATCTATTGTCAGAAGAAGATCCGATCTTCGCATTCAACAAAGCGATTATCGACGCGACAGCCGATTACTGCGTGGCTTATAAACCAAACCTGGCCTTCTATGAAAGTTTAGGCGTAAAAGGGATGCTGTCGTTCGAAAAGACTGTCGCTTACTTGCGTGAAAACTATCCCGACCAGTTTATCATTGCAGATGCAAAGCGCGGGGACATCGGAAACACTTCCGAAATGTATGCACGTTCTTTCTTCGACCATATCAAGGTCGACGCCGTAACAGTCGCCCCGTATATGGGCGAAGACAGCGTGAAACCGTTCCTGATCTATCCGGAAGCCTGGGTGATCCTGCTGGCACTGACCTCCAACAAAGGCTCGCACGATTTCCAGTTGACGGAAGATGCCAACGGCGAACGGCTGTTCGAAAAGGTATTGAAAAAGTCGCAGGATTGGGCTACGGACGAACAGATGATGTATGTGGTAGGCGCTACCCAGGGAAAAATGTTCCTGGATATCCGCAAACACGCTCCCAACCACTTCCTGCTGGTTCCGGGCGTAGGCGCACAGGGCGGAAGCCTCGCCGAAGTGGCTCAGTACGGCATGAACGACCAGTGCGGATTACTGGTAAACTCTTCCCGTGCTATCATATATGCAGACAAAACGGAGAATTTTGCCAACGCAGCGCGTGAAGCAGCCCAAGCCGTACAACGCGAAATGGCAGGATATCTGCATGATAAAGGAATTATTCCCTGCAAAGCATAGGCTATCCCAATAATTTTCACCATTTTTGCAAACTGCCTTGAAGCAAGTCCGGGCAGTTGCATTTGAAATACATATAATAAGATTAAGTAATGGAGTTTTCAGCCCAACAAATAGCGAGCGTTTTAGGTGGAACCGTCGAAGGCGATCCTGAAGTGAAAGTCAACAACTTCTCAAAGATAGAAGAAGGTAAACCGGGGACATTGACCTTCCTGGCAAACCCCAAATATGAACATTTTATCTACCAAACTGAAGCAAGCATTGTTTTAGTAAACAATGATTTCACTCCCGCCGAACCGGTAAAAGCCACATTGGTCAAGGTTGCCAATGCTTATGCTTCGCTCGCCATACTGTTGAATATGGTGGAACAGGCCAATGTCAAAAAAGCGGGTATAGACGCTACGGCATTCATCGCCGGTTCGGCAACGGTCGGCGAAGGATGTTATGTCGGCAACTTCGCCTACATCGGCGAAGACGTGAAGATCGGCAAGAACAGCCGCATTTATCCGCACGCTTATATCGGCGACCATGTGACCATTGGCGATAACTGTACAATCTATCCACATGCAACCATCTACAACGGCTGCGTAATCGGCAACAACTGCATTCTGCACGCCGGAAGCGTGATCGGCTCGGATGGTTTCGGCTTCGCTCCCGAAGGCGATAACTACAAGAAGATCCCCCAATTGGGAAATGTCGTATTGGAAGACGATGTCGAAATCGGAGCCAATACCACGATAGACCGTGCCGTGATGGACTCGACCATCATCCGCCGGGGTGTCAAACTGGACAATCTGGTACAGATTGCCCACAACGTGGAAGTCGGCGAAAACACGGTCATGGCAGCCCAGGTAGGCATTGCGGGGTCCGTAAAGATCGGCAGCCATTGCATGTTTGGAGGCCAGGCCGGACTATCCGGCCATATCCATGTGGCGGACCATGTGGTATTCGGTGCACAATGCGGCGTGATCAGCGATGTAAAAGAACCGGCTACCCTGTTAGGGGCTCCGGCTATCAACGCAAAGGCGTTTATGCGTTCCAGCGCAATCTTCAACCGCCTGCCGGATATGTACCGCCAGATGGGACAGATGCAACGTGAGATAGAACGACTAAAATCGGCTATTGACAATGTGCACAATTGCCAATGAACAAATCATAAATTATAAATCATAAATCATATAGATCGTATGCAGAAACAGAAGACGCTTGCCACGAGTTTCTCTATGCAAGGAAAAGGGTTGCATACAGGTTTGGATATCCAGATTACTTTCCATCCTGCACCCGAAAATCATGGATATAAAATCAAACGTGTTGACCTGGAAGGAGAACCTGTAATCGATGCCGTTGCTGAAAACGTAGCCGGAACCCAGAGAGGGACCGTACTTTCCAAAAACGGTATCCAGGTAAGTACCATTGAACACGCGATGGCAGCTTTATATGCCTACGAAATAGATAATTGCCTGATAGAGGTGAATGCACCCGAATTCCCAATTCTCGACGGCAGTTCCCGTTTTTTCAGTGAAGAGATTCAAAAAGCCGGTGTCGTGGAACAAAACGCACCGAAAGATTACTATATCGTAAAGCATAAGATCGAAGTCAAGGATGAAGAAACTGGTTCTTCCCTCATTATCCTGCCGGACGACAAGTTTAGCGTCAATGTTTTGATTTCCTTCAATTCGCCTGTGCTTTCCAACCAGTTCGCCACGCTGAACGACCTGAGTGAATTCCCGACAGAATTGGCTGCTTCCCGCACATTCGTGTTTGTCCGCGAAGTAGAGATGTTGTTGCAGAATAACCTGATCAAAGGCGGTGATCTCGACAATGCGATCGTCATCTATGACCAGAAAGTATCGCAGGAGGTGCTCGACAATCTTGCTGACAAGCTGTCTATCCCGCATAAGGACGTACAAGACCTGGGCTACATCAACAATAAACCGCTGGTATTCGACAACGAGCCGGCACGCCACAAGCTGATCGATGTGATCGGTGACCTGGCACTGATCGGCAAACCGATCCGGGGGCGCGTAATCGCTACCCGTCCGGGACATAAAATCAACAACCAGTTGGCACGCATGATCCGCAAGGACATCAAACTGAACGAAGTTCAGGCTCCCGTCTATGATCCGAACAGCACTCCGGTTATGGATATCAACCGTATCCGCGAACTGCTCCCGCATCGTTACCCGTTCCTGTTGGTTGACAAGATCATCGAAATCGGCGGTAACTATATCGTAGGTGTGAAAAACATCACGAGCAACGAGCCTTTCTTTACAGGTCATTTTCCCCAGGAACCGGTTATGCCGGGCGTACTGCAAGTTGAAGCGATGGCCCAGACCGGTGGATTGCTCGTTCTGAATTCGGTAGACGAACCGGAACGCTATTCCACTTATTTCATGAAGATCGACGGCGTTAAGTTCCGCCAGAAAGTCGTTCCGGGCGATACGCTGATCCTCCGTTTGGAGTTGCTGGCTCCCATCCGTCGTGGTATTTCAACCATGAAAGGATATGTATTCGTAGGCGATAAGCTCGTTAGCGAAGCCGAATTTATGGCACAAATCGTAAAGAATAAATAAATCAATGATTTATGATTTCAGATGTATGACTTATGGTAACGACATGATACGATAAACCATACATCCGAAATCATAAATAATAAATCATAAATCATTATGAACATATCCCCTTTAGCAGTCGTTCATCCCGAAGCTAAAATCGGTCAGAATACAACAGTCGACCCTTTCGCTGTAATCGAAAAAGATGTCGTGATCGGTGACAACTGTCGTATCTATTCGCACGCGACTATTTTAGACGGTGCCCGGATCGGCAATAATTGCCAGGTATTTCCCGGAGCCGTTATTGCCGGTATCCCTCAAGACCTGAAATTTAAAGGAGAAATTACAACTGCCGAAATCGGAAACAACACCATTCTCCGCGAATGCGTGACCGTCAATCGCGGAACAGCCTCCAAAGGCAAAACCGTTGTCGGCAACAATTGCCTGATTATGGCCTATTCCCATATTGCCCATGATTGCTTGCTGAAAGATAATATCATTATCGGCAACGCTTCACAGATAGCCGGAGAAGTAGAGATCGACGACTTCGCCATCGTTAGCGGTGGTAGCCTGGTTCACCAGTTCTCCCGTATATCCAAGCACGTCATGATACAAGGTGGTTCCCGGATCGGCAAAGATATTCCTCCTTATACCCTGATCGGACGTGATCCGATCGTGTACTGTGGTATCAATATCGTAGGATTACGCCGTCGCGGATTTACCAACAGCCAAGTATTCTTGATCCAAGATATCTACCGTACGCTTTATACACGCGGCCTCAACAATACGGAAGCCCTGAAAGCCATCGAAACCGAATACGAACCTAGTGAAGAACGGGATCTGATTCTGAACTTCATCAAATCATCCCAGCGCGGTATCGTCAGAGGTTCGATCGATGAATAAATAATGTGCCAATTTGAAAATGTGCCAATGTGCCAATGAAAGAATGAATTTTATGGGGTATATTGGCACATTATTTTATTGCCACATTGTTTTTTTTACTACTTTTGAACCAACAAAAAACTAATAACGACTATGGTATTTAGATTTTTAATTCTATCAGATGAAGTTGACGACTTCAAACGTGAGATCAAGATCGACTCAGAAGCAACATTTCTGGATTTGTACAATGCCATTATGGATTCTGTAGGGTATACAAAAGACCAGATGTGTTCTTTCTTCATCTGTGATGATGACTGGAGCAAGAATACGGAAATCACATTGGTTGAAATGGATACTTCTTCCGAAGTGGACAATTATATAATGGAAGATACACGTCTGGAAGAGCTTCTGGAAGACGAACACCAGAAGTTGCTTTTTGTCTTCGATTATATGACTGAACGCGCTTTCTTCATGGAACTCCGTGAAATCATCCCAGGCAAAGATCTGGACAAAGCCGTATGCAGCAAATCTATCGGCGAAGCACCTGTTCAGATCATGTCGTTCGACGAAATGGACGCCAAAACAGGTAACACCGAAATAGGTGAAGATTTCTACGGCGATTCCGAATACGATATCGACGAACTCGATAAAGAAGGTTTCGACGGGCTCGGCGACGGACCGATGGATAACCCATACGACGACGAGCGCTTTTGATTAATGAACTCTCTTGTCATATTATTGGGGCCGACAGGAGTCGGCAAGACAGAACTGAGTCTGCGTGTAGCAGAGCATTTCGGTTCTCCGATCATTTCTTCCGACTCCCGTCAGCTTTACAAAGACCTTCCGATAGGCACAGCCGCCCCTACGGTTGAACAGATGGCACGTGTACGCCATTATATGGTCGGCACATTGTCACTCACCGATTATTACAGCGCAAGCAGTTTCGAGGAAGATGTGATGTCTCTGCTCAGGGAACTCCACCAGACACATCCGACTGTAGTTATGACAGGTGGTAGTATGATGTATATCGATGCCGTCACAAAAGGGATCGACGAAATCCCCACCGTCACCCCCGAAATCCGAACCGCCATCTACAAGCAATTTGAAGAAGAGGGTCTCTCCCCTATCCTTGCCGAGTTAAAGGAAACAGACCCTATACATTATAATGAAGTAGATCGAAACAACTACAAACGCGTAATCCATGCCGTTGAAATCTGCCGCATGACCGGCAAACCCTATTCCTCCTTCCGTACCAACACCCGAAAAGAACGGCCGTTCCGGATCATCCAGATAGGACTTACCCGCGACCGTGAAGAACTTTACGATCGCATCAACCGCCGCGTAGACCAAATGATGGCCGACGGCATGCTGGAAGAAGCACGCCGCGTTTATCCTTTCCGCAAATTGAACTCCCTCAACACTGTCGGCTACAAAGAGCTGTTCAAATACCTGGATGGCGAATGGACATTAGATTTCGCCATTGAAAAGATAAAACGCAACTCTCGTGTTTACGCTCGCAAACAAATGACCTGGTTCAAACGGGATACTGACATCCGATGGTTCCATCCGGATGAAAAGGAGGCGATACTGTGCTATTTAGACGCCACCCTCAACACCCGCTTGTGACACAGGGCGTTTTTTCCTATCACTAATCTCAAACTTCTCTATCACTGTCTCGTCCTGATTTGAAGTGATACTAAAATCTTATTTCTTAAACACCAGATAAACTGCCGCCACCAGAAACAGGAAAGCCAGCGCATGATTCCACTTAAACGATTCGCCTTTGAAGGCAATCGAACTAAAACCGACAAAGACAACCAGCGTAATCACCTCCTGGATCACCTTCAATTGGATCAGGTTAAAAGGCCCGCCATTATCACGGAAACCCATCCGGTTTGCCGGGACCTGAAAACAATATTCAAAAAACGCTAAAAACCAGCTGAACAAGACAACACCGATCAACGGCAGATGCTCGAACCAACTGAACTGCTGCTTCATCTTCAAATGTCCGTACCAGGCACACGTCATAAAGATATTGGATGCGACCAATAACAGAATAGTATAAAATCCTTGCATGAGATGATTTATGATTTATGATTTATGATTTTAGGAAGATAGTCCTCCTGAATATTCGACATACTGCTCCAAAGGCTATAACGCGCCTCAGGGTTGATCGCCTCCAGACGCGACAGTACCTCCTTCATATCCGAACGGCTGGAGCCGGATTCGTACGGGCAATTCTTGATCTGTTTCCGATATCCTCTCCACACAGCAATCCGGGTCAAATCTTTCTCCTCCACCAGACACATGGGGCGGATAATCTCCATATCGAACTTATCCATCTTTAGGCGCGGTGGCATCGTTCCGATCGCTCCCTGGTGGATCATGTTCATCAGAAGGGTTTCGAGAATATCGTCCTGATGATGCCCGAGGGCAATCTTGTTGCAACCATGCCTCTTTGCAATATCGAACAAGGCTTTCCGCCGCGTCCAAGAACAAAGGAAACAAGGAGATTTGCGGGTATCGGTCGAAGCGTCGAAGCTCGTCTCATGCACGAAAAAGGAAAGGCCGTGCTCATCTGCCCGGCTTTTCAGGTAGTCAATATCCGAACGATAAGGGATATTTGACATCACGATATGCGTCACGACCACCTCGAACCGAGGCCGGAATATCTTGGAACGGCGTCCGAGCAGATCCACCAACGCCAACGAATCTTTTCCCCCCGACAATCCGATTAATATACGGTCACCATCCACAATCAGACCATATTCGAATATCGCCTTCTTGACTTTCTCTTCTACTTTACGAAACAGGAGTTCCTCTTCTGTCAACTTTGCCATACTTTACTAATTAAGAATTAAAAATTAAGAATAAAAAAATAAGGGTTTTGATTCTTGATTTTAATTCCTATTTTTGTAATCGGACACAAAAGTAATGATTTTAGATTTATGGATTATAAATCTAAAATCAAAATCATAAATCATAAATCAATGAATTGGTTATCTAATAAACTGTTTTACACAATAGGAATCACGTTACTCTGCGGCGGGCTGCACGCACAAAGTTTGGCTGAAGCAAAAAAATTATACAATGAAGGTAAGTACGCGGAAGCCAAACCTGCCTTTGAAAAGCTGGTCAAACAAGCGCCAAGCAATTCCTCCTATAATCATTGGTATGGTGTCTGCTGCTACGAGACCGGTGATCTGACCGGTGCGGAAAAGCATTTGAAAGTAGCTGTCAAACGCAAAGTACAAGAGGCATACCGTTATATGTCCGAAGTCTACTACAAGACCTATCGTTTCGACGAAGCCGGAGAAATGCTGGAAGAATATATCAACCTGCTGGCAAAGAAAAAGCAGGATCCGCAATCGTTCGAAACCAAGCTCGACTTGGCAAACAATGCACAACGCATGATGGAAAAGGTGGAAGATGTTCAGATCATCGATAGCTTGGTCGTGGACAAAGACGATTTCCTTTCCGCCTATATCCTAAGCGAAGAAAGCGGCACACTCGATTCCTACAAAGATTTTTTCCAGACAAACGAGCCAGTGAGCTCGACCGTCTACAAGAACCAGAAAGGCGACAAGATTTACTATGCCCATTCGACAGACGGTGACCGTTATTGCCTTTTTACCCAGTCCATGCTTATGGACGAATGGGGGGATGAGAAACAATTACCGATGAACATCAACAGCAATGACGATGACAACTACCCGTTCGTCCTTTCCGATGGCGCCACGATCTATTATTCTTCCAAAGGGAACGGTTCGATTGGTGGCTATGACCTCTTCGTCACCCGCTACAACATCAATTCCGACACTTATCTGGCTCCAGAGCAGTTGGGCATGCCGTTCAATTCGCCCTACAATGATTATATGATGGTCTTCGATGAAGTGAAAGGATTGGGATGGTTCGTATCCGACCGTTTCCAGCCGGAAGGAAAAGCCTGCGTCTATCTCTTCATCCCGAATCCAGAGCATAAACGGGTGGAGAGCGAAGACATAGAAGTGAAACGCGCCCGTGCAGCGATCACTGCTATCCGAGATTCCTGGAAAGAAAGTTCCGACTATGCCGACCTGATTCGTCTGTCGCACACAGAAATACCTTACGGGGAGAAAAAGATCGAAAAGGATTTTGAATTTATCATCGGTAATAATATTGTCTATTACAAACTGGATGACATCAATAGCCCCGAAGCTAAGGGCTACTACGAAAAGGTGGTTGCCTTGAACAAACAGATCAAAGAGCTGAATGAAAAACTCGACGGCCTGCGCGTCTCTTACGCCGAAGGCAACAAGGCCCGCAAAGAGCAACTGAAGCCAACCATCCTGCAAGCAGAAGAGCAACTGAACGCCTTGTTGGAACAGCCCGGCGAGTTGGAGAAGAAAGCTCGTAATGCTGAAATCAATTATCTGAAAAACAAACGATAAAACAAGGCTCTATGATATTCGAAACGCTTATTATCGCCTTCCTAATGATTGTAGCCATTGTGCTTATCCTGCTGGAAATATTTATGTTACCGGGTATCACAGTTGCCGGTGTCGGAGGATTCCTTTTTGCTGCCGGCGGCTTGTTCTATGCCTACTCGGTCAGTACGCCGGTGGGAAATGTAACGTTGGCGATATCATTGCTTGTGTTCGCGGCCTCTTTCGTCTGGTTGTTGCGTTCCAAATCCTTCAACCGGGTGGCTTTGAAGACCGACATCGATTCCAAGCTGGTATCCAGCCGCGACTTGGGAATCGTGCCGGGTGACGAAGGGTTGACGCTTTCACGCCTCGCCCCTATCGGGAAGGCCCGCATTAACGGGATCACCGTAGAAGCCAAATCGATGGACGAGCTGATTGATGAAAACACGCCGGTCGAGGTGATACGTGTCGACGGCTACAATGTAATCGTGAAAATTAAAAATTGAAAAATAAATCATAATTCATAAATCATAATTCTACTCACATGGAAATGACCTTTGTACCTCTCGCCCTTTTGGGAGCAGCGATATTGCTGCTGGTAATTTTCTTTTATTATGTGCCGTTCCTCCTGTGGATCTCGGCAAAAGTTTCAGGTGTCAACATCTCGCTGATACAACTTTTCCTGATGCGTATCCGTAACGTGCCGCCTTATGTCATCACCCGCGCCATGATCGAAGCCCACAAAGCAGGTCTGAAAACGCTGACCCGTGACGAATTGGAAGCACACTACCTGGCAGGCGGACATGTCGAAAAGGTCGTCCATGCCCTCGTTTCCGCATCGAAAGCGAATATCGACCTCCCTTTCCAGATGGCAACCGCTATCGACCTGGCAGGACGTGATGTATTTGAAGCCGTGCAAATGTCGGTCAACCCGAAAGTCATCGACACACCTCCCGTCACAGCCGTTGCCAAAGATGGTATCCAGCTGATCGCCAAAGCACGTGTGACGGTTCGTGCCAACATCAAGCAATTAGTCGGAGGTGCCGGCGAAGAAACGATTCTGGCCCGTGTCGGCGAAGGTATCGTATCTTCTATCGGTTCGTCTGAAAATCATAAAAGCGTACTGGAAAACCCGGATTCCATCTCCAAGCTGGTTCTCCGTAAAGGTTTGGATGCCGGGACTGCATTCGAAATCTTGTCTATCGACATCGCCGATATCGACATAGGCAAGAACATCGGAGCTTATCTGCAAATGGATCAGGCTCAAGCCGACAAGAATATCGCCCAGGCAAAAGCCGAAGAACGCCGTGCCATGGCCGTTGCCGTCGAACAGGAAATGAAAGCTAAAGCGCAGGAAGCCCGTGCGAAGGTTATCGAAGCCGAAGCCGAAGTTCCCAAGGCCATGGCTGAAGCTTTCCGTAGCGGCAATTTGGGTATCATGGATTATTATAAGATGAAGAATATCGAAGCAGATACCAGCATGCGTGAGGCAATCGCCAAACCGTCAAATGCACCTTCGAAACCATTAAAAGACTAACAAGAATTTATGATTTCAGATTTATGATTTATGTGTTGATGATAAATCATAAATCTGAAATCATAAACCTGAAATCATAAACCTGAAATCAAATGATCGCACCTTCCGAACTTATCATCAATCCCGATGGCAGTTGCTTTCACCTGCATCTGAAACCGGAACAGCTCGCCGACAAGATCATCATGGTCGGCGACCCCGATCGCGTAAACACCGTCGCCTCCTACTTCGATACGAAAGAATGTGAAGTGTCGAGCCGTGAATTCCATACCATCACCGGCACTTACAAAGGGAAGCGCATCACAACACTTTCACACGGCATCGGAACCGACAATATCGACATCGTCCTGAATGAACTGGACGCTTTGGCAAACATCGACTTTGCTTCTCGTACCATCAAACCGATATTTCGGCAACTGACAATGGTACGTGTCGGCACTTCAGGAGGATTGCAACCGTTTGTTCCTGTCGGGACCTATGTGGCAGCAGGAAAATCAATCGGGTTCGACGGAGTTCTGTATTTTTATGCCGGCTCCGAAAAAGTGCGCGACAAGGCTTTCGAATCAGAACTGATGAGACAATTGAAATGGAAGCTAAGCGGCATCCAGCCCTATGTCGTTTCCGCCGATCCATCCCTGGTCAAGCAGATCACACAAGACGATATTATCCGGGGAGTAACGATTGCAGCCAACGGCTTCTACGGTCCGCAAGGCCGCAAGCTCCGCTTGCCGCTCGCCGATCCGGAACTGAACCGTAAAATAGAAGCTTTCGAGTTCAACGATAGCCGGATTACCAACTTCGAAATGGAAAGTTCGTCCCTCGCCGGACTGTCCGCCTTGATGGGACATCGTGCCATGACCGTGTGCTGCATCATTGCCGGTCGGGTGGCCCAAGACATGAATACCGAATACAAAGGTTCCATGACCGGCCTGATCGAAACGGTATTGGACCGGATCTAAAAGAAAGCTATGCATTACAGTTGCTAACCCTATGGGTTACGCAGGTTAAAGCATAGGGTTAGCAACCACAACGCATAGGATTACAAAAAGCCTTGCTCTTTCAAGACTTTCAGTAATACGTCGGAGAAATATTCATTGTTGGCCTTCGTATAACGTACATCCGTAAAGACCTGGGCCAATGTTTCCTTATCATTCTCCCGTACAAATTGTTTATTTACTTCCAACTCTTCCTTATCGTGATATAAGGCATCGATAGAAGCAGGCGTATAATCCGTATAAACCTCCTGGTGAACCACCGCTCCGAGTGGCAGGCGTTCCACCTGTTCAGGCATTCCGTCGGGATAGCCGACCGTGACTGTCACGATAGGGACAACCAAGCGTGGAAGCGACAAGGCATCGATAATCTTATCTGCGTTATAAGCCGTCGTTCCCAAATAGCAGATTCCCAATCCTTTTTCCTCTGCTGCCGTACAGAAACTTTGGGCAAACAGCATCGCATCGATAGTCGAAGCGATAAAAGTCTGGAAATTATCGAAACCGGCCACTGCATCGCGCAGCTCCGCCCATTTTACAAAACGGTTGGCATCGGCACAAAAGGTGAGCACGACCGGAGCCGCCGTAATCATCGGCTGATTGAAATGGGCAGGAGCCAACTTTTCCTTATTCGCCCTATCACGGGTAATGACCACACTATACAGTTGCATATTCCCCGTATTGGATGCACGGACAGCAACCTCCAGCAATTCATTCAACAAAGCATCCGGAATGTCCTGAGTCGTATATTTACGGATCGTCCGTCTGTTTTTCATATTTTCCAACATAACTTACATATTTATTAGTTGATGACAAAATCGATCAATAACAAAGACCAAGTGCCCAGATAGGTATCTTGTTTCCGACACTCTTAGGCTGCCCGTGTATGGCGGCAAACGCATTTTCCACATTCTTGATACGTTCATAGTCCATCAACGGATCACCGATCACGAACGTGTACTTTTCATTCACACGATAATCTCCATTATGCAAAAGCTCCACAGTCCCGCAATTAGACATCTGATCGACGAAGAACGTCTCGCCCCAATAAATCCGCTCCATCTCCCGGAAAAGGCTTGCCATCAGATTCGTGTTCGCCAGAAAAGAGCGATACGAACGAGCCAGTCCGCCATCTTCTTTCCTAACTTGTAGAATACGAAACACTCCCATCTCTTTTACATAATCCAGCAACTTGTGCATTTGCGTGTTATCCATCTCGTATTTGGATGTCAGAACCTGCATACGGGGAAATTCCGGGGCTTCTTTGGCAAGCTGAATCAGCAATTGTTTCATCTTACGAAACACAGCATTGTTCATCTGACGAATGGCAGGCAAGTCCACATCGACCGAATCCCGCATCAAATCTTGCAAACGGAAGTTGAACGCATCCGGATCTTCCCAATAGAAAGGATAGCAGCCATGTTCCAGATAATTCCGGAAAATAGGGACTATATTTATCTCGTCCATCACCTGTTGCGTCACTTCCGCATGGTTAAGCAAAAGCTCGTCCAGCGGGACTGGTTTGAGATCTAGCGCACCTTCATAGGACAAATATTCACGGAACGACATGGTATGCAACGTATACCAATCGCCTTTCCCATCAAAAGGCATCTCCGTCTTCTCTCCTTCAACCAGCAAAGGTGCAGCAAACACTATCTGCATATCAGGATAATCGTCGTGTAAACACTCTATCGCCTGTACCCAGCTACCATACCGATGGACATTATCTAGAAAAAGATGCCTGCCCCCCTCTTCATAAAATTGCCTGACCGTTTCGGACAACATGCACCGTTCCTGAAACCATATATTATCGAGAGGCAAATACAGGGCTTCATGAGAATTGCCATAAGCCAATTTGATACGCTGCAACAAAAGCGTTGTTTTTCCCACCCCTTTCGCTCCAAAGATACCGATCAGCCTCCTGTCCCACTTGACCTGTCGGGATAAGTAACGCTGGAAACCCAGATTTACGCCTTTAAGTAACTGCTCATGGTTTAACCAAAACATGTCCATAGTATAACTGATTTGACACAAAAATAATATATAAAAGCCAATCTACAAAACCAACAACTTACAGGAAGAATAGTTTTTTTCGTACCTTTGTCCCTATAAAAACCAATAAACAAATGGAAACGTCTAAAGTTTACTTTACCAATCTCCGTACGACCCCGTCCAGTAACTTGTTGGACAAGATGGAACGTCTCGTAAAACGTGCGGGCATAGCAAACATTGATTTCCAGAATCAGTTTGTAGCGATCAAGATCCACTTCGGCGAACCTGGCAACCTGGCCTTTATCCGGCCAAACTATGCAGCCCGGATGGCCACGTTGCTTCGCAACTTAGGGGCGAAGCCTTTCCTGACAGATTGCAACACCTTGTACTCAGGCCGTCGTGCCAATGCTGTAGACCATCTGGAAAGTGCAATGGAAAACGGTTTCAACCCCATTTCCGCCAAATGCGACGTGATTATCGCCGACGGCCTGAAAGGAACCGAATACCGTGAAATCGAAATCGACGGTGAATATTGTAAAGCTCCCAAAATCGGTTCCGCTATTGCCGATGCAGATATCATTATTTCTATGAACCACTTCAAAGGACACGAGCAGACCGGATTCGGCGGCGCTTTGAAGAACCTCGGCATGGGATGCGCCAGTGTAGGTGGAAAACTTGAACTTCACTCGGCATCGCAACCCAGAATCGACATCGAAAGTTGCAAGGGTTGCAATATATGTGTCAAGCATTGCCGCCACGATGCCATTCATTTGAATGCTTCCCATAAAGCAGAAATCGACTACGGAAAATGTGTCGGTTGTGGCCAGTGCGTAGCTCTTTGCCAATACGACGGAGCCGTCATGGGTGAAGGCGACACGTCTGAACGTTTAAACTACAAGATCGCCGAATATACCAAAGCTGTCTTGTCCGGCAAGCCGAATTTCCACATCAGCTTTATCATGAATGTCTCACCTGAATGTGATTGTTGGAACCACAATGATGCAGCGATTGTGCCAGATCTGGGCATCGCCGCTTCTTTTGATCCGGTCGCATTAGACAAGGCTTGTGCCGATATGGTGATCAAGGCCCCGATCCTGGAGACTGGTAACCGCCTTTCAGACGCTCCGCATCACGAACATCTGGAAGGTTGCGACAAATTCCACCTCATGCACCCCGACACGAACTGGCAAGCAGGACTGGAACATGCTGAAAAGATTGGTCTTGGAACACAGAAATATGAATTAATAACTGTATAGACTAATGGAAGATACTATCTGCGCCGTATCAACTGCCCCCGGAGCCGGGGGGATTGCCGTCATCCGCATCTCCGGACCGGAAGCAATCGCAATCTGCAACACGATATTCGTACCGCGTACAGCAGGAAAAGGCCTGCTGTCACAGAAAGCCTATACACTGCGTTACGGTAGTATCAGGCGTGGTGAAGAGCTCATAGACGAGGTGCTGATCGCCCTTTTCCGCGCACCTCATTCTTTTACCGGCGAAGACACGGTAGAAATTACCTGCCACGGTTCCGTCTACATCCAGCAACAAATCATGCAACTTTTGATTGAAAGAGGTTGCCGCTCCGCCCTCCCCGGCGAATATACGCAACGTGCTTTCATGAACGGCAAAATGGACCTGAGCCAAGCCGAGGCGGTCGCCGACTTGATCGCCTCGACCTCAGCCGGTCAGCACCGCTTGGCATTAAACCAGATGCGCGGTGGTTTCAGTCATGAATTAAAGAACTTGCGCGAACAACTTTTGCATATCACTTCTTTGATGGAACTGGAACTGGATTTCAGCGACCACGAGGAGTTGGAGTTCGCTGACCGTAGCGAACTCAGCACATTGGCGGCCCATATCGAAACAGTCATATCGCGTCTGGCCAACTCTTTCAGTGTAGGAAACGCGATCAAGAATGGCATTCCTGTAGCGATCATAGGTGAGACAAATGCCGGAAAATCGACTCTACTGAACGTCCTGCTGAATGAAGACAAAGCGATTGTCAGCGACATCCACGGTACAACCCGTGACGTCATCGAAGACACGATCAACATCGGAGGGATCACTTTCCGTTTCATCGACACCGCCGGCATCCGCGAAACACACGATGCGATCGAAAGTATCGGCATCGAACGAACCTTCCAAAAGCTCGACCAAGCAGACATTGTCCTCTGGATGATAGATGCCACCGATGCCTCCTTACAGATCGCCCAATTATCCGAAAAGATACTGCCCCGCTCGGAAGGGAAACAGCTAATCCTCGTTTTCAACAAAGCCGACCTGCTCACTGACCGCCAGTTAAAACCGACCGGCCTTCCCGAAAACGTGCAATCGATCTTCATCTCGGCTAAGAAAAGAGAGCATATCGACAAGTTGCAGGATCTTCTGATCCAAGCTGCTCATATTCCCTCTTTGTCCTCAAACGACGTCATCGTCACTAATATCCGTCATTACGAAGCCCTAACTCACGCCCTCGAATCCATCCACCATGTCCAGGAAGGTTTATCCGCCAATCTTTCCGGAGATTTCATCTCCCAAGACTTAAGAGAATGTATCTTCCACCTCTCAGACATCGTCGGAGAAGTCACCACAGACCAGGTATTGGGAAATATATTTGAGAGGTTTTGCATCGGTAAGTAAATGTCTGATTATCAAATAGTTAAATTGATTATAATCGATTAATATGGCGCTCTTTACGGGCGCCTTTTTTGTTGCTCAAGTATCATTGATAATCGTTGCTAAGCCTTTTTACGCCATTTTTTGTACCTCCTGTGTACCTCACCACGAAATCTGAGGATTTTCGTTGGCAAGGTCGTGGAGAATGTTGACTATGGTTGACAATAGTTTACGATGGTTGACAAAAAACGGGAGAAATGAAGGAGAATTAACCCCTAAATATTAAGTAAAAATGGCAACTAGTAACTTTAGAATTAAAAAGATTTGTGAGTGGTGCGGTAAAGAATTCGAGGCTCAGAAAGTTTCTACGAGGTTCTGTTCACACAGGTGTGCAAATTTTGCCTATAAACGAACCATACGCAAAAAACGAGTGCAGACAACAGAGTCACAAACTCAAGTTCAGAAAACTGAACGCATCATTGAAGACATTAAGGAGAAGGAATATCTTTCCTTTTCAGAAACAGGACGTCTGTTAGGTCTATCTCGCCAGGCTATCTATACCATGGTAAAGGCAGGTCATCTTAAAGCGTCTAAAATTAGCAGTAGGCTTTCATTTATCAGGAGGACTGATATTGATACTATGCTTCAAAATAAGCCTTATCAATATCGAATGCCCAAAGATACAATCCCTATCACAGACTTCTATACCACAAATGAGATTAAAGAGAAATTCGGTGTCAAAGATTCCTGGATATTTCATATAGCTAAAGAGCATAATATACCCCGGACATTTAACCGTGGGAAAACCTATTGGAGCAAAAAGCATATTGATGATTACTTTGCAAAGAAGGCTCCCGATCCTGAAATCAAGGAATGGTACAGCACGCAAGACATGCAGGAGAAGTTCGGTATGACACTAACGGCCATCTATTCTTTCGTATCAAAGAATGCCATTCCCAAAAAGAAGGTCGGCATTATGGTGTATTACTCCAAAAAGCATGTGGACATTGCCAAAGGTCTCATAGCTCCCGAGGAGCCCAAATACTACACCATTGCCGAAGCGATGAAGCAATTCAATCTGACACGAGACCAACTCTATCATTATGTGAAATACTATAATATTCCCCGTATCAAAGTCGGTAAATATACCAAGATTCTGCGGGCAGAGCTGGACAAGTTCTTTGAGCCTCCAAAGATAGAATGAGCCGAAAGTTATTTTCCGGTGATAAATACCACCATTAGAACACCTATTTTATTTGCAACAAAAACAAGTATTAATCAAAAAACAATATAACTATGACACTTACATGCACCAACGTAACTCTGAGACAAAAGCCATTGCGTAACGACCGCATATCTCTTTATCTGGATTATTACCCGGCCATCCGCAATCCTTACACGATGAAGATGAGTCGCCGGGAATTCCTTGGCATCTACATCTATGCCAAGCCAAAGAACGAGCAGCAAAGAATGTTCAACCAGGATATGCTGAACAAGGCAGAGGCAATCCGCTGTATCCGTGTCCAGTCGCTTATCAATGAAGAATTCGGGTTCTTGGACAAGAACAAGCAAAAGGTAGATTTCCTCGCCTACTTCCGGATAAAGGCACGGGAAAAATATGAGAAATGGGATTGTGTTTACAACCACTTCGAGAAATTTGTCGGTGGCAAATGCACCTTTGGTGATGTCACAGTAGAACTGTGCGAGAAGTTCAGGGATTACCTGCTCAAATGCAAACAGATCAATCATCCCAATGCCTACATCTCACGCAATTCGGCAGCCGGCTATTATTCGACTTTCCGTGCCTTGTTGAAAATAGCCTATAAAGAGAAGATGTTGCGCGAGAACTTGAACGACTTTCTAGAAAAAATCGAATGGAAAGAGGTCAAGAAAGAGTATCTGACACTTGATGAAGTCAAGAAACTGGCAGCTACGCCCTGCAAAATTCCAGTCTTGAAACAAGCCTCCCTGTTTGCTTGTATGACCGGACTCCGTATCAGTGATATTCTGAAGTTGGACTGGCGTGATTTTGAAGTCGGTCCGGATCAAGGCTATTACATTCGTATCTGTACCGAAAAGACAGAAACCGAGGCTACACTCCCCATCAGTCAGGAGGCTCTGGAACTGTGTGGCGAATGGGGCACCGGAAAAGTCTTCAAAGGCTTAACCCGATCCATGACTCATCATCCCCTGAAACAATGGATTGCCGAAGCCGGAATCAGAAAGCACATAACCTTCCATGTCTCTAGGCATTACCTTTTATCCTATTCTCTGAAAATAAGTAGTTTATACGAATCGCTTTATTAAGCAGGTAACGATTTAGAAACGAGCAAAGTTCTCTTATCTGTTTTATTCTGCATTATTGAAAAGAACGCTTTATTCCCATGGCAAAGATAATGATTTTATCTAATTTAAATAACTTTCTTTGATAAAACTTCCCCGACTTCAAATCCAACCCTTACATCATTGAATACATTTTCATCCATTGAGAAATTTTTCCACATCTGAATTGTATTATTCATATCGGGTGAAAAAGATGATCCCAATACAGATATGACACCGGCCAATTTATTCGTAGCATAATAAATATCTGTTTTGTACTCCTCTGATATTGGATATTGATTAACATTATTGTAAAGTTTATTTAATAATGTCTTAATTTCACTTTGAGCTTCTTTACCAACCGCTTTAATCAAGAATAGTTCAGTTAGTATATCAATATAATTACTTGTTGATTCACTCTGAGATAATTCTACAAATGTGATGATTTTTTTTACTAACTTCTGAATACCTACATTATTTTCGGCTAGAACAACAAGAGCATTAGTAGCATCATTTCTAATTATAGCATTACTTGAGAATAAATGGTTTTCAAGTAAGGCTATTAATGTAGATGTTTTCAAAATCCTTGAATATGGTAATAACAACGACATTATTGAAAGATGTTTCAAATGATATGAACCCAACTCCATTATAATAGAAACAAAATTGTCAATAATATCAACACGGATTGTTTTCCAATCCATAACACTTTTTATATATCTATATATTTGGTTGTAAAATTGATTTGTAAAAATTCTTAATCCTCCAAAAATAGAATCAGAATCATCTTTACACAATTTCTCTTTATTATTTACAAGAAACTCTGTAATAGCTATAATAATCCGTTCATTATCCGCTGTTGTAATATATTCACATGCAGAGTACAGGCTTTCTAAATTTCTTGTCATATTTTGTATGGAAAGCGAGCCACCATCAACAGACTTGTCTAGAGAGACAAATTTGGACACCTCATCTTTTATTGTATTCTTAATATCAAATTTGTCAACAATGTTATTATAAGGCAGTAATTTCAAAGAGTATTTCTTATTAATGGTTAACTCTCCATGATTCCTCCACTCATATATAGCTGTATCAATAGACTCTTTATCTACAAGAGATAAGTGATTATATATATGAACTAACCTGCGATAAGCAGAATCGCTAATTTGCTCATCAACAGATCGCAACCCAGAATTAATTATATAGAGAGCCTCTTTACTTACATTATATGCAGTAAAACCTAATTGTGGTAATAAAATATCTTCATCCCCACAAACATTAATAGGGACAGAATATATCAACTCTAAAATTGATCCTATATCTTGTATAGATAAGCAATTGTAAATGGTTGATATATCAGTCTTATTATAATATCTACCATCTTCTATGTAATTCTTTATGTATAAATTTAGGAACTTAATAATCCGGTCACTACTTAGTTTTGTTGCTAATCTTGAGAAAAGTGGCAATAAAACATTTCCTGTCCTTATGTATAAAGGCGATGTTTTTGCCTCAATACCTGTTATAATATAAGAATAGTAAGTGTCAAAAATCTTGTTTGCATATTCTGTACTAAGATCTACCAATGTCTCACGTAATATGCATTTCTTAACTATGTTCGTATTATTAAGTCGAACCAATAGCAATAATGCATACTTGTTATATTGTATGTAGTTGGAAATTATATATTGAAAATCAGCGTCATTAATTGTTAAATGAGTGAGACCTATAGGATGCCCAGTAGACTCATATGCCTGTAAATATCGATAGGAATTTAAGTATGATTTTACATATCCACTAGGACCTAAATTCCAAGTAGTAGTAGTTCTACCTATATTAAAGTCATGAGTTATAGATGTTGAACATCTTACATTTTGATCTTGTATGTTTTGCTTAAAATATTTTACAATCTTATCAAAATTGAAAGAGTTGTCTTTCTGTCTATTTGACAGATAACCATTTCTATAATTATAGATGCGTATTGAGTCTTCAATTAAGCTACGGCAAGATAATAGTAAAGGTGATGTGTTATCAACCAATAATTGGGTTCTGATATTCTGCAATGCTTCATTTAGTAAAGTTGCCGCATCATTCTCCATTCCAATTTCTGCATATACACTTGATTTACATAATATCCCAAGATAATCAAACTTCAACGTTGGCCATTGTCTTAATATCTTTTTTACTGATTCGTAATCCAAGATTGACAAATAATACAAAGCTTTCTCATAAAAAAAGCGTCTCAAATTATCATTGTTCAACTTTTCAACTGATGACTGCAAATGCTCCTCTATCCTAAAATAATTCTCAACATCAAAACGTTTTCTGTATATAGTTAATAATGATATTAGCAGTGAATTATACTTGTCATTCTCATTTTGATTTTTAGGTATGTATTCATTTAAAAACTCTGATAGGGTTTCAACATACCAATCTATATCTTTAGGTGATAATGAAATATTTAACCTCCAGTCTAATTCATATAAAAAAGACAATAATTGTGATTTATTATTTTTAACTAAAGAGATATCACGTTCCAAAAAAGGAAATTTTCGGTTAATGTCTTCAAAGTCGCCATAATGGTTCTCTGGAAGTAAAATCCATCCAGGATACGATAGACGAATTTGGGACATTTGAGATATAGTCTTGTCTATATTTTCGACATTCTCTAAACTATATTCCATAAATGTAGCATTCCAAGTTTCTCCCGTATTGTTTTCTTCTAAATATTGGAACAAAAATCTGAAGGCATCCTTAATACTACTATAATTAAAACAGTCTAAATCGGCTAGATTGATTGTACTAATACCCCTTCTATCATTTAATTTAAGTTCAGATGTATGTAAATTCTTGTCAAATGTAATTAAATATACAGGTGCGGCATGTTCTCCCATAACATCACGTAGCCATCCAACCCATTTCAAGAAATTAGGATCATTACCTGAAAATCCAATCAGGCATAATATTCCCTCAATCAAAGACTGTCTTACAGTATTAACAAACTCAGGATGCTTAAATGGATATGTTCGATAGTCCTCATTCGTAATAATAAATGGGCGAACATTCTTAAAACTTCCATGTAATTTTATAATACGAGGAGATGTTTTATACAGAAGAGTCTCTTTATTCGTTACAACTTCATAATGTCTTTCCGCATCAATTATAGCACGTTCTAACAATGTGTCATAATTCGTTGTAAATACATCTTTCCATTGTAGTTTAAGCAATGATTTATGGAGCTCTCCTGGATAAACTCTATCATCAGGTATTGAATTTAGAATCATTTCGTCTAACTCATTACGCCCAAATGAGGCATCTATTTGAGATGCTAAACGAATGGGATCAATACTTATAGAGCCCTTTACGTCTCCATATAAACGATTATAGAAATCAAGCCCTAAAGAGTACCAATCTTTCATGCATACAGAAGCATCCATCTCTGCATTCTTACTAAATCCTGCACCCACTAGAACCGAAGCATTTCCTTGTGTTAAGAAACGCTTAATATGATCCAGCTTCATTTTTAAAGAAGATGATAGCTTATTCTTAATTTCCTTAAAATCATATTCACTCATAGCCTAAATCTACAATTACGTTAGAATCCACTTCAAAGTTAAGCCATTTTGAGCAGTTATTTCTATTGTCACATGTTAATTATTAGTCTTATGCTTAGAATTAAGTTAAATAAATACTATCTATTAGCTTTTTAAGCTATTGAACATTATGTATTAAAGTTTATTATTCCCAATCGATATTCGGACTATCTAATTATTGGCTGTTCATATGATTATTATTTCACCTCTAAGAATCCCATAAGAAATGCATCAGGAAAGATAAACTTCTTTTCTCCTAGTGTAAATCTGACATAGATAAACTTCTCATTTTTATTAATTTTTACGACTGTTCCTTCGCCAAACTTCTTGTGAACTACAGTACTATCAACCGCTAATTTCTCAAGTTGTTTTTTGATATCACTATCCTCTTTCGTTGATTGCAAAGATAGTGACTGCGCAGTAGAGGGCTCATTTACAGGGTGAGATTGTACAATTGGTATAGAATTAGGTTGTAAGGTCTTTGTTGTTCCTTGTTCAGTTTGTTTTTTATTGACTGTTTCAGTACCTTTTGAATAGGAATCAGAATCTACCTTTGTCATTGAGGATTGCTGATTGTAGAAGAGTTTTTCGTACTGCTCCTTGCGGATGGTAGTATCCCAGCCACCTACTTCGTCTGCTATATGCCTATTGATACCAGTATATGTCAGACTCGCATCTTCATAGCGTTTGAATTTGAAGATAGCGTCGTTCATAAGCGGTGCATTAAATACACCGAGTGAACAGAGCATATTAAAGTCCTCGACACTTAAACCTGTAACTTTCTTGAACAGACCTGGCTCCAACTGTGTAATGACATCCTTCAGGCATCTTTCACGGTAGTCAGTCAAATACATAAATACAGGAATACGAGTAGCAAACTTTATCAGTTTCTCTTGAATCTGTTTGCGCTTGCTCTTCATTTCCTTTTCCTCGTCAGAAATTTCCTTTTTCTCCTTTGGTGTTGGATTAGGATTTTCCTTCTTTGCCTTTTTGACGGCCTCGGATTTATTGATAATGGTGGTAAGGTCATTGTTCAGGTTACGAAACCCTTCTATATTCATCAATGCTTTCATGGCTTCAGGACTCGCAAGCAAACGTTTCAGTGTATCATTATCTACATTTACAAGCAGGGCTGATTCCCACCGCTTTGCCAATAGCGTAGCCGAAGTTCCTGCCAAAGCGATATCCAAGATGTCTTGTGCATCAACTTCTTTCATACTACTGCCATCATAAGCCAGTACAGGAAGAAATTTTATGAACTCACCGACTTTCGCCTCTGGGCTGGATTCATTGATATCCAGTCTGCAACTGTAGTCGGATATTTGCCGTAACGCTCTGTCAAGGGCAAAGTCAAAGACATAGCATTCATTTTTCATTATGATACGTCTTCCATCCTCATCCTTTATTTCCCATGGACTCTGAACTCTAAATGCTGCCTGAAAATAAGTCTCCGGACTTTTCAGATTCCGGAGCATAAATATCCCGGTCCATGGCTTCACGGTAACACCTGTTGTCAGTTTACCACAAGTCAGTGTTATTGTCTTTGTCCAAAGAGGATCTCCCATATTCGCCAGAACCGGATACAAAGCATCCAGACCGATTCCGGCTGCAGTTCCAGCACATACTGTCACTTTGTAATCATGGTAAAACTTGTTTTGGCGTTGGGCGAGCAGATTTGCCATAGCAAAACAAGATGCGACATTAGGCAGAAACCAAATTGTGTGTGAAAGTACATTGAGCAATCGAGTATCACTGAATGGCATTGGAGGACGTTTATCCTGTCCTAATTTCATGTCATCTACACTAGCTGGAAGGTATGAACCACAAATAAGATTCAGCCATTTCTGTACCTCGTTCTCATATTTGAATCTGGCATTTGCACCTTTGCCTTCTGCTGCGAAAAACACATTCAGGTCAAACTCATCAAACTCACCTTGCTTTGCTACTTCCTGTATTTCATCGGGCATACGGTAAGTAAGCATTACCATTCGTGGCAGAGCTATATAAGGATTACCGTTACCTTTCCATTCCGTTTTAGCTCGCTGCTCATCAGAATAAGTCCAGTTAAAGATCTGCTCCTCTATAAATTCTCCGGTATTGATGGCTCTAAATGGTGTTCCTGAGAGAAACAGATAATATCGTGTTGAAATAGGAAGCCATGTTTCATTGATGGTATTGCTTGCTTCATCTTTCTGATATTTTTCCACATCAAAATCTACTTCATTTTCTTCATCCTCCTTTTCAAACAATTCCTTCGCTCTCTCTTTCCAAGCTCCGAAGTGATATTCGTCAAATATTACCAAATCCCAATTTGTCGAATGGATAAACTCATTTTTTGTCTTTATTCCTCCACTTTCGTTTGTGCCAAGCAAATCCTGAAACGAACCAAAAACGACAATGGGCCTTGATTTATCCGTACGATTAAACTCCTGGTCAATATTCAAATTATTGTTGCGTGAATCTTTATTGGATATGTACTGCCATCCTTCAAAGTCGATATGGGATATAAGATCTTCTCTCCAGGCTGATTCTACAGCTGGTTTGAATGTAAGGATTAAAATCCGCGACAACCCCATTTTCTTTGCCAGCTGATAACTGGCAAATGTTTTCCCGAAACGCATTTTTGCATTCCACAAGAACTTTGGTGTGTGACCAGGCTCTTCTTTGAGTGCCTGATCAAAATATTTTTTAGTCTGTTCTACGACACGAAACTGTTCAGGACGCATCGTGAAATTCTGTGTTCTGTTCTCAACATTGTCTGACCCTGTACGAAGGGATAATATAGCAGCTTCAACATCAGATACTGAACACTTGAACCACTCATCGGTTTTGTCAAGAGGATTCAGTCGATGACATCCTTTGCTTTCAAGAATCTTGTGTATGTCCTTATCTGTAAAACAAGATCCGTCATTAGCCATTGCAGACTTGACTAATACAATCTCATACTTGATTTTGCTTGTGTGGAGCTGCTCTTCAATACGTTCCTGGGCAGTGCGGTTGGTATACCCGATTTTCAAATATCCTTTGTGTGACTCTACTCCAGGAAATCTGTAGGCATATATTGTAGGAGTAACAGCAGGTCGTTGGGGAAAGTAGTTATGTTCCATAATATTACTCCATTGGTCGTATCATTGATTCAATAAACGCAATCTCTTCTTCAGTCAGTCCATACTTAGCATATAATTCTTCATCAGTCCAGGATTTAGAATAATCTTGAACTGGAACAAATGCAAAAACGCCTTTAGATATATTTTGAGTATTCTTTATCAGAGACATCATAAATCTAAAGAACCTCGTGGTCATATATGAAATTAGGTTTTGACCTTCGACCTTGTTATTAACAAAATCTACAATCAAATACGTTTCTGTGCAGACTGTATTTACATCTGCATATAATGGAGTAGAAATAATGCTGTGGGGATATTCATCTCCACCAGGACTAGCTTTGGAAACCAACACTTTCTTTTTATCTTTCCAAGCAATATTTTTAGTTATATATCGTGATTCTATAAACACTTGTTTCTGAGAAGATTTACTTCTATCGCTTCGAAATAGAGTTATATTTGCTTTGCTTGATTTTGTCAATTCATAATTCTCAAAATTCGAAGGTATTCCAAACGGTAACCTTGATTGCACTCGATTATCCATTGTTTCTTCTTTAAAACTGCGTACTTTATTTAAGATAGAGATAGCTTCATTGTACCTTATAAAAGTTGTTGAATTACCTTCAAGTAAAGGTCTTTCTATAAAAGATGTAACAATGTTACCTTTATGGTTGTAAATTAGACAATCCCCTTTTTGATTCCTATCCCATAAGAAATAACATACTCCGCCACGAATGTTAATTCCTGGGAAGCAATCAGATGTTTCTGGAAAATCATGAATTATGCGTAGATGTCTATCATTCAGCATTTCATCTCTAAAACTATCAAGTCCTTTACCACCTGAGTACCATCTTGCGGGAATAATCATCGTTAGATACCGAGGATTAAGCTTTATGGCGTTTTTAACAAACTTATCATATATAGGAGTGGCACTACTGCCTTCTCCTCCTCCATCATTCATTTGATAAGGTGGATTGCCTATAATCACATCAAATTTCATATTGAATACTTTGTGTACATCTAAGTTGTGGATAAATTGATAAGCGTGGGTTTCAAGTTCTGTTCCACGATCATATTCATTTTTCGAAGCCCCGCAATAGATACATTTACCATCTTTCCAAGTATGTCTAATACGTTGGAAGATTATATTTCCTTGAGGCTTTTCTTCAGGAAACTGATATACTGAAAACTCTCCACTCGGATATTTACTACAATAAACGCTTCGACGAGAAAGTAAACTCGTGAGTTCTGTAATAGCAATACCAAAGAGTTGCTTTGAAAATATGTGCTCTATACGTTTTTCAAGATCAGGAATTTGTTTTTCAAGCCCTTTTATCAGTCTTTTGACTATTTCCCGTAAAAACACACCGCTTTTGCAGCAAGGATCAAGGAATGTCGTATCGGGATTTTCAAACAACTCTTGCGGCAGCATATCAATAATCTTGTTAGCCAATTCCGGTGGGGTAAACACCTCATCATTGCTAAGATTTGCAATACAAGACAGCACATCAGGATTATATACATTTTGAAACAAACTATTCTCCATAATCCTGAACCTTTTTATAGTGAGTAATATATCTTCTCAGGAATATTCCACCTTCTTCCTTTTGCTCTTCAGTGAGTGCGAATAGATTGTCCTCACTACTATCATTGTAGAGAAGGAGGTCTGTCATTGTGTAGTCAGAGCGTTGCATCTGAGTGCTACCGATTAGTGTCCATTCTGAAAAGACTATGGGAGCTGTGGTATCGTTGCCATCAGTATCGACACACATCAGTGTTAGCGCATTTCCGTTGATGATATTTCGGCTGATAATAAACTTAGCCGCTTGACGAGCTTCGTCCGAAGCCTCGGCTTTACAATGGTCGGTGTATTCTTCATTCCAAATAGAGAATAAGCGTTCACGACAAGCATATACATTGTCGTTCATTATATCTACACCGTACAAACTGCCTATGGCTACGATCGCTTGCTTTTCGTAGTCACGGGGGCTCTTCTTATATTTTCTTCTTAATTCTGCGAGTTTACGTCTGAGTATGGCAGAAAGGAAGTTCCCGTCACCACAAGCTGGTTCTAGAAATCGGGAATCCGGTCTCAAACATTCATTTTTTACAAGGTCCAACATTGCGTTAACCTCACGCTCTGCTGTGAATACTTCACCTCGTTGTGCAACTCTTTCTTTAGACTTTATTTGACTCATATTCCATCTTGCTGAGTCTCTCTATGTAAGAGGTAGTATGACAGATGGAATATCCTGGTTATCAACTGTTGTTTAAGTCTCAAAACTCGAATCTGATAAACAATTCTATGTTTTTGAACATTACAATATGCTTTTATTGGCTCTTAAATAATAATAGTTGCTATATTTTACGTAATTTCGCAACATATTATATCTCTCTTACATAGAATGTAGTCGTTTTACTAAACACTTAATTGAGCCCTACAAATCCATTAATATCTGTGCGTTAGCTTTGTCTACTACGGAGTTATCCAATGAGGCCAGATAAATTTGTGTGGTAGCCTCAGAATCATGTCCCATTCCTTCACTGATAACCGAAATCGGAATATTCTTGCCTTTGGCTGCGCTCGCCCATGAATGACGGGCACAGTACATACTAAGAGGAACGGATATATCGGCCAGTCTGGCTATTTCTTTAAGGTTTCGGTTTATTCCGGACATGACATTCCTGTAATGCTTGTGCGTATCCTTAAAAGGATATTTCAATACCGACAAAAGATAAGGACTGAGGCTGTTTCCCGGGTATTTGCCGACAATCTCCTGCATACATTTTTCCCACCTGATAACCAGCTGCTGCCCGGTCTTTCGTCTGCGATATGATAAGAATCCGTTCTGAAGATCTTTCTTTTTCAGGTGAGCCATATCTATGAACGACATGCCACGGGTATAGAAGCTGAACAGGAACATGTCCCTTGCAAATTCCAGATTAGGCTGTAAGGACAGATCCAGATTCTTCATACGCTTGATGGCGGATAAGGGAACGGCACGCTTGACGGTCTTGTCCACTCCCGTATAGACATGCCTGAAAGGATTACGCTGTTCCATCAGTCCCTTTTCCAGAGCACGGTTATATACCGCCCGAAGAATACGCATGTAGAATGAACTGGTATTCCTTACGGCACCTTTCCCATGAAGGTAGGCTTCATAAAGCTGCATCAGATCCGAATCAATTTCGGACAGCAGAACATCCCTGTCCCCTCTGAACTGCATGAAACTTTTCAGGGTGCAGGAATAATTTTCAGCCGTGCGTATCTTGCCCATCTGTTTTAGACGGGCTATGACGCCTTGCATGAAGTTGAAAAGCGACTGTCCCTCTGTATTGCTCTGGAAAGAAGCGACAATATCATCTGCCGTATATGTAGCTTTCCGGTTATCCAGTTGGTGGATAATCATGTCCAGCCGCTTCAGATCCCATTCCATGCGTTCCTGCAAGGAAAGGAGCAGATTGCTTCGTTCCGAACTACCGACAATGATACAGCTTCTAGCTTCGTTCCATTCATCCGTAAATATCCGGTAATCCGTCTTTAACTGACGGATTACACGGTTCTGGATAATCTGATAATAGATGGTACCTTCCTTTCCCTCTATGGTGGAAGGTCTGAATTTCACTTTTACACTGGCCATGGCTTACTTTTTAGGTTCGTCCGTAATAGACTTGTCCTTGATGGACTTCGCCTTGCTGTCCAGTTCTCTCGCGGCCTGTTCTTTCAGCCGTGCCTGCTCGGTCAAGGTGGCCTGTTTCCGTACCGCTTCCTCGTAGGCTTCCACGTCCTCGCGCATCTGTTCTATCCGTTCGTTATCCCGGTTCGGTCCAAAGAGGTTCTCAAGTTCCATAAGTTGCTCGGGGGTAGCCTCTCCTTTCATCTTGACATAACGGTACTTCAGATCATTATCGGCCTGCTCGTTATCTATTCTCGCCGAAAAATAGAGAGCCACGGACAGGGCCATGATTGCTGCGAACATCACGGAAAAACCTCCAAAGATGTACGGGGATTTTATGCTCAGGCTGAAATGATGGTTGATGTTGCTTGTCTTGACGGCATTCTTTCTGATTGTGTCATTGGTCTCACAAAACAAGGCTTCCACTTTCTCCTGGTTCTGCCGCTGTTCATTATGTATTTCCGACAAGACCTGTCCAAGTCTTTCCTGTGACGAGTTTTTCCTGTCCATGGAAACCATATCGTTCTTGATGACGGCAAGACCTTCGTACACGCGAGCCAACAATTTGCGAAATGTCTCATGATCATTCCGGACTTCATTCAGCACGGACTCATCCTTTCCATTATTTTCTGTTGGGCTATTACCCTCCGGCAAAGGGACGGACAACCCGTTGATTTTGTTTTCGATTCTTTCCAGGCATCCGAAGATGCTCTCGATATATTCTTCCAATTTCATATTCCTGCAATTTTAATGTTAATGAATAATTTGAATGAAGAAAGGACAGGCTACAGCCCGAATCCTTTCCTCCTTTTCTTTTTCTTGCGTTTGCGCAAGAGTTCTTTCTGAGATAACGGCTCTTCGGGAGCGGTGCCGTTTGTCGGACTGAACAGTCCCGGTCCCGTACTTTCGAGAAGATGGCCTCCGTCCGGTATCCTTTGTTGTACCTTATGTTCGGATTCCTGTTGGGATTCCGAAGTCTTCCAGCCCAATTGGGCATTCAGTCTGGCAAAGCTGAACTCCCGGCTGATTTGTGAAGCCTTGAAGGTCTGCCCGTCCTTGGTGAACCGGATTCCCTGTATGTCCTCCGGCTTTTTTATCTCCTTGGTACGTTTTACAAATTCCAGCCTGATGCCCCGGCGAAGCAGGTAATCATTGAACTCTTTCCATGTTCCGGAGTGCTTCAAAGCTGCCTTGACGGCATTGAAGATTTCGTATTTCACACGCTCCGAAGCATGGAGTTTCTCCACGTTAGTCTTCTCCTTGCCCTCGGCGTATGTCAGCCCGTACTTATCCTTAAGCAATTTTGTGGCAATTTCATTACGCTTGTAATCGCTTTGGGAAGAGATTACCTTGCCGTCATATCCGATGCGGTTATAGACCAGGTGGCAGTGCGGATTGTCTGTGTTATGGTGTCTTACCAGAATAAGCTGAGTGTTCTTTATCCCCATCAGCTCCATGTATTCCCGGGCTATTTTAGCCATAAATTCATCTGTCAGCAGTACCTTGTCCTCCGGCTTGAAGCTCAATGCAATATGCCCGACAGGCTGTTTGATCTTCGGATTAAGCACACGCTGGTAGTTGAAACTGTCCGTTATTTCCCGGATATTTCCTAGCAATACCCCATCTGAGTCAATGATTTTCGCATTGTCCTTGCCCATCACGTAGCGGATACAACCGCCGAAGGATTTCCCTTTCTTGATCTTGCCAATCATGACGGCCTCCCTTCTCCGTGCCTGTACCGGATTATAATTTCCTTGAGCTTCAGCAGGAGTTCTGTCACCGTCCTTTGGGTACGGTGGAATCCGGCCTGATGGGACAGACGGGTCAGCTGGTTCAGGTTGTTCGCCATACCCGTAAGGCTGCGTATGACGGCAGTTTCCTCGGCAGAGTGTCTGGCCGTTATCGTCGTCTCAAAGGCTGATACGCGGAGAAATTCCGCCAGCGTGAGGTTGGCCTGTCTGCTGCGTCGGCACAACCGTTCATAGTCTATCTTGGAGAATTTCACTGTAACGGCTTTGCTGAGTTTGCATACTCCGCTTACACGAGGACGTCCTCTCGGTCTGTTTTTCTTTTTGTCATTCATATTTTCTCTGTTTGATTTTTGATTATTCTTTTTCCCACAATCTGCGACCATCGGGAGCGGATTGCCTCCACTCTTCGGGAGTGGAGCGAGGTTTTCGGGATGCCCGAAAGATAACCTCGCTAACTCCCAAAACTGAAGTTTTGTCCGTTACTCCGCTAGGGCGGTTGCTGACTGTCTGAATGCTATGATATTTGAAGTCAGTAAGTCTATGATTCAGGAAAATATCACAGTTTTCTCCACTGCTCGAAGTCTTCCGAGTAGATTTCAAGATGCTGCCGGGCGATGTTCTCAAGCAGTCCTGAAACGCTCATTTTACGTCCTCCCAACCTGCGGACAAACTCGTCCAGCCTGTCACGTACCTCACCGCTTACGAACACGGGCTTACGATCTTCTATTCTCGGAACCTGAAGAAAGGCTTTCCTATATTCCTCCAGAGAAAGTTTTCTCTGCCTGCTGCTTATACGTCGCTGAAATGCGGAAACAGCTTCCTCTTTTCCAGTTGATGGTTGTTGGAACTCGGATGTGGTGTCGGTCTGTTCTACCGTTCCTTCTGACTTCTCTTTTCCGGTATCATTCAAGGATGATTCCCTGGCAGTTTCAATACTGCCATCTGACGGGAGTATGAGTGACATATCCGTACCTGGCATGGTCTCCCATTCTTCTTTGGTCAATTTCTTTTTTGTTACCATACATTTTTTGATTTTAATCAGTTTACTCACTGGTCTCGGTGCGCACCTTGACTCATTGTCGTGAGCAAAGGAAATGTGTATAGTGAACAGAATCAAGCAAATGGAGATACCGTGGCAATTATGTTACCCTATGCACAATACCGATTGGGCAGTCGGTGCTGCCTGCCTTGATTTGCCGGAGTGATTTCTACATACCGGATTGTTCAAGCGGATTCCGTTTATAAAGAAGGCTTATTATATACAATTGATATGTAACATGATGTCATTCCGGGCAACGCATCGTCATCGGTCTGAAAATCCATTGCAGTGTGATTTCTACTGCTTTTATTTGCAGTGGAAACAGCAAAAACGGTCACATTTCCAGCCGAGAATAGGATGATGAGACATGATGGAATATCGGATGTAAAAGACCTGTTCTGTTCCCGAAATCTGAATATATGTTTAACAGAAAATAATGAAGGCAATGGAAATCATCAGCTTTGAAAAAAGGACTTTCGAGGAGATTGCCGCCAAGCTGGATCGCTTTGTGCAGCGGGTGGAAAGTCTGTGCCGTGAACACGGCGGAAAGGAAACAAGTGAATGGATGGACAACCACGAGGTCTGCCGTAGGTTGCGTATCAGTCCGAGAACCCTGCAGACCTTGAGGGATAACGGGACGCTGGCCTTTACAAAAATCGGAAACCGGACTTATTACCGTCCTGACGATGTAGAGCGTGTGGTCGGAAATGTGGAGGAGAAACGTAAGGAAGCCCGTTGGAAAGGCAAGACCATTTGAACGAGTTTCAAGAATAATGTATAACCCAATATCAAACGCGTATGAGTAATGAAATCAGAGAAAAGGACCACGAGTGGGTAAAGGCGTTCCACTCGAATTTCGACAGGCTGTTGGCTCTGCTCGAAAAGTTGTTGGAAAAACGGCAACCGTCTGCCTATGGCGATGAACTGCTGACGGACAAGGAAGTGGCATACCTGCTGAAAGTGAGCCGGAGAACCTTGCAGGACTACCGCAACAACGGCATTCTGCCTTACACGCAGGTAGGCGGCAAGATTCTCTACCGTGCTTCTGACATAGAAAAGACACTGATGAAAGGGTACAAGGAGGCATACAGATACAAAAGAAGCTGACACTCCAAACGCTCCACAAAGGACACGCAAGGATTTTGATTTTTCTGGAGGGAGCGCAGTTGACCGCCTGCCTATTTTATTTGTGTTTCAAAAAATTAGCCTTTCCAAAATGATAATAAACAGCATATAGTATTAGGTCCTATTTGAACCAATCTATATGCTGTTTTATCTTTTTCTTCTGACTTTTCCGTCAGTCGCTTGTTTCCGCTGCCGTCGGAATCCATTGTACAGACGTGAAAGGGAAAAGGTTTTCGGGCTGAATACGCTCTGAAAGAGGAAGATTCTGCCCGAAACGGCACAGCCGCCAGACCTTTTCGCTTTCAATAGAGTCTGTACTAACTTCTATGGACGGCGAGGAAATGGGCGACTGATATAAATATTAGGTTATCAACTATGTAGAATCTAATTATATGACTATCTTTGCATATGTATAATTCTAAATGATAATTAATATGAATTTTGATTTTTCATTAAAGCCGCAAAAGGATGTAGTTAAAGATATGATTTTTGATGATGATTCTGATCAAGATTCAAAAATACCATATGAAATTCCACAAGAAGTTCGTAAATTAACGACTCAAGCTTATGATAAAAGTGTTGCTGATGTCGTACGAATGATAGAAGATAAAGATATCCGGTTAGATCCGGATTATCAAAGAAATTATGTATGGGATAATAAAAAATCATCACTTTTAATTGAGTCTATTATATTAAATGTACCAATACCTGTAATCTATGTATCTCAAGAACAAGATGACACATGGTCTGTGATAGATGGATTACAACGTCTATATTCCTTAAAACGCTTTTTTGAAGGGAAATTCAAATTAAGCGGTCTGGAAATTCTTTCAGAATTAAACAAACACGATATTAACTCATTAAACCCTAAGGCTTTAAGACTTTTGAAAAATGGATTATTACGTGTAATTATGATAACTCATGATTCCAATGAAGAAATTAAATATGATGTTTTCATGAGATTGAATACGGGTTCTGTTCATTTGAACGAACAAGAACTTCGCAACTGTCTGTACAGAGGTAATCTGAATAAATTATTAAAGGAACTCACAAACAATGTCCAGTGGCAGACGTTATTAGGTCTAAAAGCTCCTCATAAACGTATGGCAGATAGAGAATTAATATTAAGATTCCTTGCTATATATCATGGATGGAATATTGAAAATAAACAACTTGTTGGGTATAAAGGAAGAATGAAGGTTTTCTTAAATGAGTTTATGAGTAAAAATCATAATACCAATACTCAAAATCTTGAAAATTGGAAACAACTTTTCAATGAAACAGTTGAAAAAATTATTTCTGTCTATGGAGAAGATGCTTTTAGGAGAACCAATAGAAAAGGGAGTAGAGAAAATTCCATAAATAGGGCAATTATAGACATTCTTATGCTTTCCTCTACACAGCATTCAAAAGATGTTCTTTTACAATATAAGGGACAATTAAATAATCGCTTTTTAGACTTAATATTAGAAGATGATATCTTTAATAATAGTCTTAAGATAGGTACGTCTGATTCTAAAGTTATAACGTATCGTTTAACACAATGGTGTTCGGAAGTTAATAATATTGTTTCTTCCACATTAGAGTAACATGGAAAGCATTGATAATATTAGAACAAGTTTAAATGAAATAGATGTTTTGTTGGATTATGCTAGCCAAAATACTGAAACAATCTTCAAATATCAATTATTCAATAAAGTTTCAATAGTATTATTATCAACTAAACTTGAAGTTTTTATTGAAGAATTTCTTGAAGAGCACACGTTAAGGGCACTGAAAGGACATACTAATAAAACTATTTCTAATCAATTAAAAGACAGGTATCTCGATCGAGCCGTTGATTTAATTTCAAAAGAAAAATCTCGTAGCAAAAAAAATACTCTATTAACATCTTTACTTACATTATATGGTAATACTGAACAAAGTATTGATAGGATTAAAAATATTTCCCCTTCTACGAAATTCAACTATGGTAAGCACGGACAAACTGAAATTGAAGAATTATTTAAGAAACATGGGTTAGAATCTTTTATTGTAAATGAAGAAACTCAAACATGTCTTAGACTTATGAACTCTTTAATAGCAATTAGGAATAATGTAATTCACCAAGATGCTACTCCAAGTTTAACGCATTTGACTGTAGATGAACACAAAAAAAATATACTAAAATTCATCCAACTTATAGAAAATGATATAAATAGCAATAAGAGAGAGTATTACAATGAATAGTTAAAAAGTTCAATCAATTCTTTTTGCACGAAGGAATGACGATTAAAAAAAGGGTTCGGACTGAATCTCTCTTTTTCAGAACATATTCAGTCCGAAACGGATAGTCGACTTTTTAGTTTTCAATAAATTCTGTACTAACTTCCATGAACAGCAACAACGAAAATTGCAACTAGTGGAATTTAGATAGAACATTATCTCTTCTTGGGGAATAAATAATTTAAGATTATTGCCGGTAATGCCAAAATATTTGCTGTTGCACTAGTCAATAAAGCAACAAATACAGTATCAGAAACTTTTCGGACACATAAATCACACGGATTTAACTGCTTCAAAGAGAAATAAATTACAAAAAAACTCCCATGCACCCAACACTAATATTATAAAAATTCCGTACAACCATTTCAAAGATATATCTGCAGATTTGTTTTGATTCTCTAACTTCTTTGCAACAGTTTCATTTTTAGACAACATAGAAGCTCCTATATCATTTTGCTCATCTTGTGTTATTTGACTTGATGAGGAAGATAAATCTGACACAAATTCTTCTAGTGAAGTAAAATCTTCTGTAACCTTCTCTGCATCAACAGCCCCATTATTTTCTGCCTTTCCCATATTTTGCACTAAAATATACTTGAATGATTCTATCATCTATTTCCTGATATGCAGGAGTAACAGCCCATGGACCACCCGCTTCATGAGACTTTTGACTTAATAAAAATGGATCAATGTTTGCTAATGGTAAAAATTGATTCAAAAAAGAAGTCAAATCTTTATCTGCATCCAATTTAGCTAATTCTTTATCAGTAGTATCAGAAGTAGCTATTATAGGAGAAGATACATATTTTTTAAAGCAGTCATATGTCTTTTTCTCTACAGGTCCCCAAGGCCATGCGTAAAATGGATCGTCAACAAGCTTTTTCCCTTTTAATGCATAATAAAAACCATGGGCAAAATATATCATCTTTAAGACAGACATATTTGTGATTGGAATTCTTTTCTTAAGACATTCTCTAACAAAATAATCTGCAATAACTAATCCTGAATACATATTATGTGATATTAATAATCTTCTGCAAAGATACGAAATACATATAACTTTTGCTCTTTACATATAAAAAATGAATTTGCATTTATAGAAAAATATTATCTAAATCAATTATTTAACTTTATTATATTCTGTTGGGGCAAACAAAAAGAATATTCCATTTATCATCAAATCAGTTAACACCTTCTTAAAATTAACTTATCCATATCCTCTGAAATCTTGTCATCTGTAACTTTTGCGTATCCTTGTGTAGTTCTGATATTTGTATGTCCCATCATCTTTGATATGCTTTCCATAGGAACTCCGGCAGAAACCATCATGGTACCGAAAGTATGACGGCTTTGATGGTATGACAAGTTATGCTTGAACTGAAGCGAAAATCCCAGTTCATGTATCTCAAACCAAATCATACTCCGTATGGGTAACGGGAAGATTGGCTTACTATCATCTGTCGTATTATACAAGGAAATTATCTGCTCCGCTACCGGGTGTAATGGTATAAATGACTCAACGCTTGTTTTCTTGCGGTATGTTCTGATATATTTTCGTCCTTCTGCAGTTGTACCTATATGATGCGGATAGAGATTGCGTACATCAACGTAAGCCAAACCACAAAAACATGAAAATATAAAGGTTCTTCTTGCAAGTTCCTGTAGTGGATCCGGTTTTGGATGGCTCATTATCTCCTGAAGCTGGTTCTTGCTTATATACATGAGCTTTGTAGGTGCCTTCTTTTCATATTTTATATCATCCAAAGGATTATATCTCAAAATTCCTTTATCCACGGCAAGATAAACCAGACGTTTAAGCCAGCAAAGACAATGGTTACGGTATGATGGCTTATGAGGGTAATTTGTTTTCAGATACAAAATGAAATTGGTGCCAAACTCTTCGGTAATATCTGTAAAAAGCATGTCCTCCTTGCCCAGAGAACGGATGTATTCCCCCAGATAGTAATGATACATTTTTGATTGCCTGTAACTGGAGGTTGAATCTATTTGAATGGAACGGATTTTCAGATTTTCCCGTTCCACCTCCCCTGCCTGTAATATGTATTTCGGGATGTCGACTGCTCCGGTCATGGCTGTTTTCAGCAGCTCTGCACTGATGACACCGTTTACTTTCAACAGTTCAGCATAAGTTTCATCTATTCGTTTTTTATACTCGCAAAGCATCCCGTTCAGTCTGTTGTTCTTGACTTCCCCTTTCTTGCTGTTCCACTCTTCCGGCTGGCAATACAACCCGGTCGATAATACAACAGCCTTTCCGTCTATTGTAATACGACACATGATTGATGTGGTCCCGTCAGATTTGACTTTACTGCGGTTTATATAATACAGTTGCTTATATGTACTTCTCATGATTCTTTCATTCTTGATTTATAATACCAGTTTCATATCACTCGTTGCCTCGATGAATTTGTCCATATCCTCGAAAAGTTTTTTAGGAGATACCCTTGCATAAAGCTGGGTAGTTGTCAGATTGGTATGACCAAGCATTTTGCTGATTGTTTCAATAGGAACACCAGCCTCAAGGGTTATCAGACTTCCGAAGGTATGTCTTCCCATATGATAGACCAAATCACAGCTTATGCCAGCCAGATCCCGTAAACCTTTCATGTGGCGTCTCATATTGGGATGGTGTATCATCGGGAAAAGCTCTTTCCTATCATCCGAACGATATTTTTCTATAAGAGAGATAGCCTCCGGCAGCAATTTGACGCGGGCCAGATATTCATTCTTCTTTCTCAGATACTTTAACCATAAGTCGCCTTTATCGTCCTTGTATATATTATCTCTAGTGATTGAAACTGCATCCGCATACGGAACTCCTGTATAACAGGCAAAGAGAAACAAATCCCTGGCTATATTATGAGTGATTCTTTCCGGTGGTATTACGACATCACGGATCTTCTCAAAATCCTCACGACTCAAAGCCCGTGGTGGTTTCCGGTTCTCTTGGGGTAGTTTAAAATTCACAAAATAACGCTTCTCCGCATGTCCTTCCTTGAATGCCATCCGGCAGATTTTCTTCAGGATTGCCAGATAATGTCTTGCCGTATCTACAGCAAGTCCTTTGTCCTTCAGTATATAATCCTGAAACTCCCATGGGATGTGTTCATTCAACTGTCCAAAAGCAACATCACTTGTCTTGAATCGTTTTTGAATAAATTCGCCAAGATACCTGCGGGTGTAAATGTATGTTGACATGGAGCTTTTAGCTACATCAATACCGATTCTTGAGCGCATATCCTCGATATGCATATCAAGCCGTTTCAACAGAGTAATCTGGGTTTCTACACTTCCCTGCAAAAGCTCTTTGACAGCAGTTGCGTCAAAATCAATCTTACGTTCAACAAGTGAATCAAATGCAGAATTGACCGAAAGCAAGAGCCGGTCAATTTTTGCATTAACATCAACGGCTTCTTTACTCTTTCCATTCAGTCGGCTCTCTCTTGGATTCCATAACTCCGGAGTACATGACAGCTTACAACTGAATTGCGCCATCGTGTTGTTTATCGTTATTCGCCCCATTATCGGAGCCTTTCCGAATTTGTCAAGACCGCTCTTTTTCAGGTAGAGCAGCACCTTGAATTTTTCTACTTTCATACGCTTATTTTTTTAATGGCAAAATTACCTATTTTATAAGCGTCCTTTGATATGCAAAATGCTGACATACAGTGAATAATAGCCTCTGTGACAGATTCTTTATTGTTCAGTCTGTTACCTATTCGGTTCAGGTAACTGGGCGGCTAACATTCTGGTAACTGAACATCTGCAATATCCTGTCCATTTTTGCTTTCCATTATCTCGGCAAAAACCAGAACTTCTGCTCATATTCAACCAATTACGTTTTTCTTTCTCATCCCTTCATCTACTTGCTTCTTGTATTCTGTTCCACTGCTTTCGTCATTCATACGCCGTCATCCAAATTTCTTTAGGCACAGACATTTACACAGTATCAAAGATGCTGACGCATAAGAATGTCACCACCACTCAAATCTATGCTGATTTGGTTAATTCAAAGAAGCGAGAGACGGCGAATAAGATTTCGTTGAAATAGTATAAAGTTCTGTAACGTAAGAAGAGTCCGACTAGGTTTTGACCCCATATCGGACTCTTCTTTTTTATTCTATCGTGGCATAGATGGCATAGAAATAAGTACCATATCGAGGACAAATGCTGCCACTTTCTTGGATTTATAGTATGGTATTAATGAAACGATATATATTTGCGCACAAACGATTAGCAAATATCACTATGAATCAGAAATGTATTGAACATATAATACTTTATTCCCTTGTATTGGTAGGTACTCTTGTTGTTGGCGTTTTAGTTCGTCAGTATGTTTTATCCAAGGGGGTTGACGATTTCAGTAGTAGTGTCGCATTTTTTGCAACAGTAATTGTCTTGATGGCAATCTATGCCAGTTTACAGACAACTTTCAATCAGTTTCTGCTGCCACGCATAGAAGCTTTTCTATTGCGTTTCTCTGCTTTTCAAACGATGAAAAATTACAATGATACCGTTTCTGTTCCTGAAGCCCCTACAATCAAAGATTCAAACCAAGCTACGACTGATATCATTGAGTCAGATCCTACCGCTAAAGAAACAATCTCTGAACCCTCAGAATATGAAGTTATGCGAACCAACGCTATAGCAAAAAAGAATCGTGCTACTCAAACCAGATTGGAAAAGGTCCTCAGCTATACGAAGCAAACAATGGTCGTCTATATGAGTGAAGAAGATCTCAACCGTTTATGTGCATACATCGTAGAATATAGTTCAGGCGATACCATACAAAAGATATCGCCTGTAAAGGTTGACTCACAACTTAAAAGCATTGATATAATGCACTTTGGATGGAATATTGGTAAAGCGTTCAGCAAAAAGCGCATTCACACAGCCACATTCATCAAGAATGTTTTTGCCCATACCCTTCGTGACTTGGAGATCTCAACGATTGAACGTAAAATGTCACATACAGAATCAGCATGTTACATAAAATTAAAGAAGGAGATTACGTAAATGAATAACCAATAAAGGACTCAGCGTTTAGCAAAGAATTTCACAAACTCCCACTCTAAACCAATTGCAAGGAAAAACGGTGAAAAGATTGTATAAAGCAATTCAAATATATTTGGTTGCTGACCTTGTTCGTATTCTCTTAATTTTGCAATATCATCATTATATTCAGCTATACACAGCTGCATATCTTTAAAATACTGTTCTAAAATGTGGTCTGAGACTTGTATTTTTGGATTGATTATAGAATCTATAATAATTGGTTCTTGTTTGGAATAACATTCAAAAAATACCTTTTATTATCTTTTATCCATTGACAAGTTTTATTGTAGTCTTCTTGCATAGTACTCAAATTTCTTGGACTATACTCTGTCTCAATAAATTCTCGACAATAAATGTCTTCATTTAGATTTGATATGAGCCTCCATCTATAATAACCTTCTATTCGAAGTTTATTTTGATAATACTCTCTCTCATAAAAAATCTGTCGGCTATCTTTAATGACACCAAAGATACCCAAACAAGTAAAAAGTAAACCGACGAAATTTGATGTTCGCCAAAACTTATCGGATGGTTTAAATAATCTAACTGAAAATAACCAGCCAAAGAAAGCGATAAATAATAGGATTCCTAAGAGGAAATTTCTACAGGGAGCATTTTATAATGAATTTAGGGTGCTAAATTACAAAAAACTTATCATACAGAATATTAGCATTTCTATTTTATATTTAAATCACAAGTAATTCTCTTTTTCTCCTCAATAATTCCCAATAACAAGTATAACAACACAATCCAATACGTAATACGAGCTAATTATCAACCATTTATTAGCATTAATCACATCCAAAAGTTATCTCACAGTTATATTCCGGTGATGTTTCCCACCATCAAAACACCA